>R21__coassemble_977_pt1 | contig 20932 bp, 23 predicted proteins | sample R21__metabat2_high_PE_066 | metagenome-assembled genome bin R21
CAGAGGCACAAAGGAAGAGGCACCGGCTTTCCTTACAAATTTTGCGACAAAATGCCCCTCTCCTCCATCCATGGGGAATATCCTGCGCACGGGCATTCCGTCAAGTCCTCCCCTTCCGAAAGGAAGGTTTAAAGGTACAAGCTCAAAATCAGAATGAGACTTCAGAAAAGCTTCTACTGTATCTTCGTTCTCCGCCTTTGAGAAAGTACAGGTTGAGTAAACGAGGATTCCGCCATTTTTTACACAGCGGCATGCGCTGTCAAGTATCTGCCGCTGTCTGACTGCGCAGGATTCCACATGTTCAGGAGACCACTCGGACACAGCAACATCATCCCTGCGGAACATACCTTCACCGGAGCAGGGCGCATCAACAAGCACCTTGTCGAAGTACCCCTCATACTTTTCTGCAAGCTGATCAGGATACACGGAAGTTATTACAGCGTTTCTTATTCCCATTCTCTCCGTATTTGAGAGGAGCAGGTTTGCTCTTGACCTGACAACTTCATTTGAAAAAAGCAGTCCTCTGCCTCCAAGCAGTGCAGCTGTCTGTGTGGATTTTCCGCCCGGGGCTGCGCACATGTCGAGTATTTTGTCACCGGGGTGGGGATCGAGAACAGTGACAGCCGAGGAAGCCGAAGGCTCCTGCGAGTAGTACGCTCCCGCCGAGTGCATCGGGTCTGTTCCTACCTTAAAGTCATCATCAAGGTAATATGAAAGAGGTGAAAACGGGGAAGGTCTGAGTCTCCCGCCGAAATGTTTCTCCAGTATTTCAGGAGTACACTTGAGAGTATTGAGCCTTATCCCTCTAAGGTGCGGCCTGTCATAGCATGAGCAGAATCCGGCAAAGTCTTCCGGGCTGAGGTAAGTTTTCATCCTGTCGAGAAAGCTCTGAGGCAAATGAGTCATACGCCTTTCTCCTCATTTTCTTTAGTGTCACAAATCATCTCAAAAAGTGCCTTAAGCCTCTCCTGCTGCCCGGTAAGATAAAGGTAGCCGAATACCGACTCAAGTGCAGTGGCAGCATGATAGTCGGCAGCCGATGAGTTTTTTGGAACATGGCCTACATGAGCATTTCTTCCACGCATATACACAGCCGTTTCCTCAGGAGTAAAGACATCGGCAAGCAGTTTTTCAGCAGCCTCTGCCTGAAACTCACACCTTACAAACTCCACCTTTGCAGAATTCAGCTTTTTCAGTGAGAATATTCCCTTAGATATCAGCAGTTCCCTCACAAACAGCTCATAAACCGAGTCGCCTACAAAGGCCAGCGCAAGAGGGCTTGCATTTTTCATATCAACATTACTGTCAAGGAAACTGTTCAAATTTTAATACACCTTTCCCGGCAGGCAGGAATACCGCCGAAGCATAAATTTCAAGTCTGAGCTTTCTTTCATCTGTCATAATCGGTGAGGACCTGCTCTGCATAGTCTTTCAGAACAGGATTTTACTTGATGTAGTCCTGTCTCACGAAGTTATTAATGCCGAATTTTTACATGACAAAGTTTTACATGACGAAGTTTTATATGACGAAGTTTTATATGACGAAGTTTTACTCTACAAAGTCAAACTCAAGGTCATAGATGCTGACAGTGTCTCCCTCGTTTATCCCGGCATCCCTGAGGGCATCTATCACACCCGTATTTATAAGAACACGCTCAAAATACTGAAGTGATTCATAGTCATCAAAATTAACACTCTCGATAAGCTGAAGGAGCCATTTGCCCTCAACAAAGTAAACCCCGTCTTCCACTCTGATGTCAACATGGGTATTCTCGAATTCATCAGCAGACTTGAGCACAGGCGGCTCAGGCTCATATCTTACTATAGGAGGAAGCTTTGATAGATTCTCAAGCACGCAGTCAAGCAGTTCATCAACGCCATAGCGTATTGCTGCCATTATCGGGAAGAATCTGTATCCCTTATCTTCAACATATTTTCTGAAGTCCTCAACTGCCTCATCAGAACAGAGGTCGCACTTATTGCCTGCAACTATCATCGGTCTTTCAGCAAGCTCGGGATTAAATTTCACAAGCTCCCTGTTGATTATCTCAAAGTCCTCTTTCGGATCTCTTCCCTCACTGCCTGATATATCCACGATATGGATGAGCATCCTGCAGCGCTCAACATGCCTCAGAAATTTATGTCCGAGTCCGAGCCCGTCATGAGCTCCTTCGATGAGTCCGGGAATGTCAGCCATGACAAAGCTCTTTCCCTCACCCATTCTGACAACGCCAAGCACAGGATTTATGGTGGTAAAGTGATAGTTTGCTATCTCCGGCTTTGCTTCACTGACAACTGAAACAAGAGTGGATTTTCCGACATTCGGGAAACCAACCAGACCTACATCTGCAAGCAGTTTAAGCTCGAGCGTTATGTCAAATTCTTCTCCTGGAACTCCGGGTTTTGCAAATCTTGGTGTCTGCCTTGTAGGTGTTGCGAAATGACAGTTTCCCCAGCCGCCTTTGCCGCCCCTTGCTATGACATGCTGTTCATTATCAGACATATCAGCAAGTATGCGGCCCGTCTCGGCTTCCTTTACAAGTGTGCCCATCGGAACTTTGACGATAAGCGGATCTGCTTTTCTGCCGTGGCAGCGTTTTCCACGCCCATTCTCACCATTGGGAGCCACATACTTTCTCTTATATCTGAAATCGGCGAGAGTTGAGATATTTGTATCTACCTCAAAGATTATATCACCGCCGCGGCCTCCGTCGCCGCCATCGGGTCCGCCCGAAGCAATGTACTTCTCTCTGTGAAAAGCCACAGCTCCGTTACCGCCGTTTCCGGCTTTGACAAAAATCCTTGCGGAGTCAATGAACATGGACATATATTATCTCACTTTCTTAACAAATACTTAAAGGCCTGCAGAGAAAAGCCCTGTGTTCCCCGCTCATCCGGCCAATGATGTTTTCCGCAGCCGTCTTATCATCAAATATGCCAAACACTGCAGAACCACTGCCGGTCATAACAGCGCACAGTGCTCCGTTTTCAGTCAGAAGCTCTTCGATTTTCCTGACAACAGGGATAGCAAGCGCAGCATCAAATCTGTTGCCTGCTGATGCAGCTGCATCGCAGATGCTTGCCGAATCCAGAGCTTTCAGCATTGCGGGGGTATATCTTACGGTTTCAGTGTTTTCAAAGGAATCAACAGCACGATATGCTTCGGCAGTTGATACGCCCTCTTCCGGCTTCACTATAACTATAAAACAGTCCGGCATCGGTTTGAGTGCAGTAAGCTTTTCCCCTATACCCTCACAGAGGCATGTGCCGCCCTTAAGGCAGAATGGGACATCGGCTCCCACCCCGGCAGCAATTTCAAACAGCTCAGTTTCACTTAACTTTTCGTCAAGGAGCTTATTCAAAGCTCTTATCACAGCCGCAGCATCAGCGCTTCCGCCGCCGAGACCTGCTTCACTCGGTATTCTCTTTGTCAGTCTGATATCAGCACCTGCAGGACTTTCCGCACGTGAAAGCACAGCTTCAGCCGCCTTATACATAGTATTCCGCTTATCAAGAGGTACTCCGGGAGCATCACAGCTGATATTTATTCTGCCGCTGTCATTCAGTTTTATTTCTATATCATCGCACAGAGATATACTCTGCATCACTGTGCTCAGTTCATGGTATCCATCCTCACGCTTTCCGATAATATCAAGCGTAAGGTTTATCTTTGCGTAAGCTTTTGCTTTCAACCCGAAACACTCTCCACTTCTCCCGACCTGCTGAGCCGGGCAAGATTTCACTTAGTGCAGGCTTCTCCAATCTCAGGCAGCTACAGATTAAACAGGCTGAAGCGTTTCACATCTATAACATGCTTCGGGCACATTTCATGGCAGCAGAAGCATTTTATGCACTGCGAATAATCAATATGTGCTTTTCTGTCGACTATCTTAATAGTATGCCTCGGGCAGCTCTCCGCGCACTTTCCACAGCCGATACACAGCTTTGTGTTTATCTTTGGCTTCGGAGTGGTTATCTTCTTTATGAGAGGCCGCATGAATGCCGGGACCCATCCTGCGAAATCTACCGACTTGCTCTTTGGCATAACATAATCGTTTATGACAAGATCCTTTATTTCCGCGCCTTCCACAGGGATATCCTCAGACCCGGCAGGGCATAAACCTCTGCGGTTTGCTTCCCTCAGCATCAGCACATCCATCGGCTTCATTCCGATTATCTCGGCTGCGCAGACATCAAGAGAATACGGCGACTCGCTGCACATCAAAAGTCCGACATGTCTCTTCTGTCCGCCTGTCGGTCCATCGCCCTCAAGAGCATCGACTGCATCTATTATGCACAAATCCGGCCTGATAAACTCACAGAGATCCACAAGCATGGATGAAAAGGGCTCCTTCTCAGGATATCTAAAATGCAGCTCCGGCTTCATAAGTCCCGGAACCGTACCGAAAAGATTCTTTGTCGCTCCGGAAAGCATTGTCATGCAATGGGACTTAAGCTTTGCGATATCAATGATAAAATCCGCATTAATGTAAGGATTTATTACGGTAAGAGTCTTACAGATGACACCATCAGGCAGTTCAACCTGTGTGCTTTCACACTCTGTATAAATACTGAAACCATATTTCTCCGCAATCTCAGTATACCCTGAGCCTTTCATAACGGCTTTTACCGACTGCTCTGTAAAGATTCCGCCGCTGCTCTCGGCTATCAGGACACTTGCCCCGCACTCCTTAACGAGAATACCGACAGCTGCTGTCACAAGCGGATGAGTGATAATTCCACTGTTCGGGTCAGCCTTCATGATGAGGTTCGGCTTTATGACAACTGTCATCCCCGGTTTTATCTTTTCAAATGCACCGAGTTCTTCAAAGCGCTTTCGTAATATGGCAATTAGATTTTCAATATCGTAGGTTTCACACCTGTCGATATAAACAGTATTATCCTTTTTTAAGCTCATTTATAAACTCACCCATTCTCTTGAGCGCCTCTGTGATGTGCTGAGTTGAATAGCAGTAGGATATTCTCACGAAGCCTTCTCCGCACCTGCCGAAAGCATCTCCCGGAACCACTGCCACATGCTTTGAATATATAAGTCTCTCGCAGAATTCCTGTGAGGTAAGTCCTGTGCTCTTTATGCTTGGAAAGACATAAAAAGCTCCCTCCGGCTCAAAGCACTCGAGCCCCAGCTTATTGAGTCCGTCGACAATAAGTCTTCTCCTCATGTCATACTGCTCTTTCATCGTCTCAATATCCTCATCGCCGTTTTCAAGAGCCTCTATTGCGGCATACTGGGACATTGTCGGGGCACTCATTATGCCAAACTGATGCAGCTTTGTCATCGGAGCTATAATTTCCTCAGGACCGACAGCATACCCCAAGCGCCATCCGGTCATGGAATAGGTCTTTGAGAAACCGTTTATGACAACTGTTCTCTCCCTCATTTCCGGGATGGATGCAATGCTCACATGCTTCTCTTTTCCGTATGTCAGCTCGCTGTAAATCTCATCTGAAAGGACAAGAAGGTCATGCTTCAGTATAACTTCTGCAATTTCCTCAAGATCCTTCCTCCTCATTACTCCGCCTGTCGGGTTATTCGGGAACGGCAGGACAAGAAGCTTGGTCTTATCGGTAATGTGCTTTTCGAGCTCCTCCGCTGTCAGCTTGAACCTGTTTTCAGCCTTTGTCTCAATGATGACAGGAATGCCGCCTGCCATCTGCGTGATAGGGACATAGCAGACAAAGCTCGGCTCAGGTATCAGAACCTCATCACCGGGATTTACAAGCGTTCTCACACAAAGGTCAATAGCCTCAGAACCGCCTACCGTGACAAGAACCTCTTTATCGGGCGCATACTCAAGGGAATACTTTCTCTTCAGAAATTCGGATATTTTCTCTCTCAGACCGATAAATCCTCTGTTGGGTGTATATCTTGTTCTGCCCTTCTCGAGAGCATAGATTCCCTCCTCCCTGATATGCCAGGGAGTATGAAAGTCCGGCTCACCGACTGAGAGTGATATGACATCCTCAAGTTCATTCGCTATATCAAAAAACTTCCTGATGCCTGAAGGCTTAACGCCCTTTATCGTATCGTTTAATTTGGAATTGTAATCAATCACAAAGGTTGCTTCCTCTCTCGTCGATCTCTTCGTATTCACTGTCATACACAGCGCCGCCATCCTTATACCTTGCAAGTATAAAGTGTGTCTGTGTGGAGAGTATTCCTCCTATCGGCGCAAGTCTTTTTGCGACGAACATTGCAACCTCCTGCATACTCTTCGCATTGACTGTCACAGCCAGGTCAAAGCCGCCTGACATAAGATACACCGACTCAACCTCCGGAAATCCCATTACTCTGGCCGCTATCTCATCAAAGCCTGTGTTTCTCTGCGGGGTTACTTTAAGCTCGATGAGTGCCGAAGCTCTCTGAATGGGTGTTTTGTCCCAGTTTATGAGAGCCCTGTAGCCGTTTATGATGCCGTCCTTCTCATACTGCCTTATTTCTTTTGCAACCTCAGCCTCATCAGCATCAAGCATTACAGCTATCTGTGACGGTGAAAGGCTTGCGTTTTCTTCCAGCAGTTTTAAAATTCTTTCTTTATTCTCCATAAGAGTTTTTCTCCCGAATCTGTCTTTCATTTATGAAACTTCTCATTAAAGATTCATCATGAATTAATTTTCTCTGTGATCTATAACGCGCTGAGTCTTCTTCTCACTTCTCGGAAGCGTGCCTACCGGGACAACAGTGACTCTCGGGGTTACGCTTATCTTTGACTTGAAGAGCTCCTTTATCTTATGAGCGGTTTTTTCAAAGCTCACTCGTCCTTCTGCCTCAGCAGTTATGAGTATTACATCTCTGTTAATCTCATCATCATGAGCGATATTGATATTGTATTCACTTGAAACTCCGTCCACCTGAGCCAGCAGCTCCTCAACCTGGGCCGGGAAGATATTGACTCCGTGAACCTTGAACATGTCGTCGCTTCTGCCCTTGATTATATCAAGTCTCGGGTAGCTTCTTCCGCACGCGCAGGTTCCGGGAATGATCCTCGAGAGGTCATGTGTCCTGAAGCGGATAAGAGGCGCTCCTTCCTTGACGAGAGTGGTTATCACTATCTCACCCTCCTCTCCGTCAGGAACAGGCTCACCCGTAACAGGGTCTATTATCTCAATATAGATAAAATCATCCCAGTAATGCATGCCCGACTGCATGGTGCAGTTTATTCCTATTCCGGGTCCGTATATTTCGGTAAGTCCGTAAATGTCATAAAGCTCTATGCCAAGACCTTCCCTGATATACTCTCTCTTCTTTTCACTCCAGCGCTCAGAGCCGATGACGCCCTTTTTAAGCTTTATCTTATCCCTGAGGCCCCTGCGGTTAATCTCTTCGGTAAGAAGCAAAGCATATGAGGATGTGGCTCCAATGACGGTGGAGCCAAGATCCATCATCATCTGTATTTGCTTATCGGTGTTTCCGGGACCCATAGGAATTGCCATCGCGCCGAGCTTCTCGGCTCCTGCCTGAAAGCCTATTCCCGCAGTCCAGAGTCCGTAGCCGGGAGTTATCTGTATCCTGTCCTTATTCGTGATGCCGGCAGTTTCATAGCATCTTGCAAACATCACAGCCCAGTCATCAACATCCTTTGCTGTATACGGAATGATTACAGGCTTGCCTGTCGTGCCTGATGATGAATGTATTCTTACCACCTCTTCATCCGGGACTGCCTGAATGCCGAGAGGATATGCGTTTCTAAGGTCCTCCTTACTTGAAAAAGGAAGCTTAAGAAACGCCTCTTCATCAGCGCATCCATCTATTCCCATTGAGCGGTACTTGTTTCCGTAGTAATTATCACCTGAGATAAGTCTCTTAATCTGATTATCCACAAGCCGAAGCTGTTCTTCATTTATTCTCATTTATCTTTTCCCCATACTCTTTCCATAATGAAAAGCTTCAATATTAGTCTCAATAAATTTCTGCGGAACCCTGTCAGAAATTTCTCCTGTGATTACTTCTTCAGAAAGCCCGAGGCATCCTGCCCCGCAGGCAGCGCCGAGCATGGCTATGTTGAAGAATTTATCAGAGCCGAATTTCTCGGCTATATTCTCTGAATCAAGCACCAGACACTTAACCTTTTTACCGAGAAAACTCAGCATTTCCTCCCCTGAATATCCCGATGGCTTAAGCGATTCCGTCACAGGCTTTGTTGGACGGGAATTCACTATCACAAAACCGTCAGAGCTTAAATATCTGAGGTTTCTTACCGCCTCAGCAGGCTCAAAGGCGAGCATGATGTCCGCTTTACCTGACGGGATCAGCGGCGAAAATACATCATCTCCGATTCTTACATGGCTTGTCACAGAGCCGCCTCTCTGCGCCATTCCGATAGTTTCAGCGGAATGCACCGCAAAGCCCTCTTTCATTGCCGCTGCTGCTATTATCTTTGAAGCAAGAACAGTACCCTGACCGCCGCAGCCGCAGATGAGTATATTTTTATTCATGACTGCCTCCTTCAATAGCTTTCACAGGACACACCTGAGCGCATAATCCGCAGCCCGTGCACTGAGAATTATCTATCGTGACTTTATCATTTATTATCGATATTGCCGGACAGCCTATCTCCTTTATGCACTTTCTGCAGTTTATGCATTTATCGGTTATGCTGCACTTTGATGCCGGTCTGAAAAGAGCAACACACGGTGACTTGAAGATAACTGCCTTCACTCCTTTATATTCCTGAAGTTTTCTTACTGTATCAACCGCCGCATCCAGATTAAACGGGTTCACGGTTTCGATGTGCTTTACTCCCATTCCCTCAAGGACCTTCGCAATGTCAACCTTGTCAACAATATTCCCCATCATAGTTCTTCCTGTTCCCGGGTGAGGCTGATGGCCGGTCATTGCAGTTGTTGAATTATCGAGTATGCAGATTGTGATGTCTGCTTCATTGTATACAGCATTAACAACGCCTGTCATTCCGGAAGCAAAGAAGGTGGAGTCACCGATAAATGCAAACGGATAGGACTTATCATCGACATGGCTGAAGCCCTGAGCCATGGTAACTCCGGCACCCATGCAGAGACATGTGTCCGTCATGTCAAGCGGCATTGCATTTCCAAGCGTATAACAGCCTATATCTCCGCAGAAGTATGACTTCTTTCCCTTCATGGCAAGCTTCACCGCATAGAAAGATGCTCTGTGAGGGCATCCGGCACAGAGAACAGGCGGTCTTACAGGAAGAGCAGGTGAATCACTCAGATCTATGCCTTCGGAAGTGATATTTATATCCAAAAATCTGCTTAAAATCGGGGCAAGCAGCTCTGTGCTGTATTCACCGCTTGCCGGACACAGATTGTCGAGCTTACCGTGAACTTTCAGAGACAGCCCGTGCTTTCCGCAAAGCATAAGCAGCTGTTCCTCAATGAACGGACTCAGCTCCTCGAGACAGAGCACCTCTTTGACGCCATCGAGCTCTTTCAGTACAAAATTCTCAGGGAAAGGATATGCAGTTGCTATCCTTATTAGCCTCACATCAGTGCCCTTCAATATCTCTTTGGCATAGGCATAGCTTATACCTGAAGCAATGACTGTCTTCTCTGATTTTTGCCCTTCGGAAGTATTAAATCTGTAGGATGAAAAATCCTTTCCTATCTCCACATTTCTTTTCTCTATCATTGCATGATTTGCAAAGGAAAGTTTCGGGAAGATAACCCATTTGTTGGTATTCTTGACGAACCCCGGGTAATCTCTTACAGAAGTCTCAGTCTGCACATCTGCCATCCCATAAGCATGGCAGACTCTGGTGGTCGGCCTGAATATCACAGGAGTTTTATATTTCTCCGAATACTCAAAGGCATCCTGTATCATTACATAGGCTTCTTCGGGTGAAGAAGGATCAAACACAGGTATTCTGCAGAAATCGGCAAAGCGCCTTGTATCCTGCTCTGTCTGTGATGATATCGGACCGGGGTCATCTGCCGAGACTACAACAAGTCCTCCCTCGACACCGACATAAGCAAGCGACATAAGAGGATCAGAAGCGACATTCAGTCCCACCTGCTTCATTGTTACCAGAGCTCTTGCGCCGCTCATGGCTGCCGCTGCCGCTGCTTCAAGGGCAGCTTTTTCGTTTACCGACCATTCAACATAGACTATTTCCGATTTTCTTTTCGCTATTGTTTCTATTATCTCGGAGGAAGGCGTACCGGGATATCCGGCAGCAAATTTTATGCCCGCAGCAAGCGCTCCAAGAGCCGCCGCAGCATTCCCCATTAAAAATTCTCTCATTATTTACCTCGCCATAAAGCTGTATTCTATTATTTTAACAGGAATTATGCTTTACTTCAATAGTCTGTTAAAGCATAAGGGATATATCAATGCAAAAGGAGCAGTACAAAAACCTGCTCCCTCAATATTTCTCACAAAAGTTACGGAGTCACTCTGTAAAGCCTGACCTCATCGCTGTATGACTTTACCTCCGACTTCATGGAATAAGGCTTTATCATAAAATAATAGGATTTTCCTGCTTCAAGCTTCATGCAGAGATAAGATGTTCCCTCACTTGAGCCTAAACAGGAATATGATACTCCGTCCGTGCTGGAGTAGATATCATAACCCTCAGCGCCGGTCACTGCCTTCCATGAAAGATTCAGGTTGCCTGCGTTGTCATAGGATCCTGTCACAGTCGACCTTGACGAGCGTGTGGTAACCGCCTGAGCCGCATCTGCCGCGCTCAGCACAGTCTGCCCGTCCAGTGTCACATAGCTTCTCACAGTGTAATAATAATCTGTATGCGCTGCAAGTCCGGCATCGACAAAATATGTCGTGCTCTTTCCGCTTATGTCGGCAACAAGGGCACCGACGCATCCGCTTTCATCACTCCTGTAAACCCTGTAGCCAGCAGCTCCGTCAACCTTCTCCCAGTCAATTCTTACCTTGTTTGAGCCTATAAGCTTTGCCGTAAATTCAGGAGCTTCGGGACCTGTGACCGTTACGGTACATTTATCCTCGTAGTCACCGCTTGAGGCAGTTATCACTGCAGTACCTGCCGACAGCGCTTTTATCTCTCCCTCTGATGAAACTTCAGCAACGGAAGCATCTGAGGAAGTCCATGTTATCTCATCAGAGCCGGTTCCTTTTGAAGTTGCCTCAAGGCTTACTGTCGAGCCCACCTGCAGCTTCTCTCCTGCGGAACTCAGTGATATGCCCTCTTCAGGAGAAGTCTTTATGAGAAGAATTCTTGCTTTGACGATAGACATCGGCTTTATCACACAGCCTTCAGCAACCTCCTGCCACATGAGGTTCTCCGTTCCAGTCTCTCCCCAGTAAACTCCGAGGTGGTTGTCCTCGTCTTCGCCGAGTCCGAAAGGCTTGTTTACATAAAGGAGTATTATGTCACCCATCTCGGCATGCCCCGACTCAAACATCTCATCGAAGCTGTCAAAATAGTATGCTCTGATATTGGTGTTCTGTACAAGCAGATACCAGTTGCTCGCTCCCGAAAGAAGGTCATATGGAAGTCCGGAGCCCCAGTAGCTTGCTTCACCGGAGGCTGACATTGCCTCCATGACAGCCTCACAGTCAAGACCCGCCTTTCTCACTATGTGAGCAACAAGTCCGGCACAGTTCATGCCGGCAATTCCGTTATAGCTTATGTCCCCGTTCGGCGACTGATAATCCTTGCCGACATATGGTGTGCCGAGATAATAATTGTCATCCTCATGGGATTTCAGCCAAGAGACTATGTCATCACGGGACATTCCGTAATCTTCAAGGTACTCGTCACCGTAGGCGTTCTTGCCTATTTCGGCCTCGACGGACTCCTCAGAAGCCCTGTATGCGCTGCAGCTGAAAGGTACCGTCATAACAAGCAGTGCAGCAATAAAAAATGAAAATAATAATTTTTTATGTAATCTCATTTCAGTAACCCGGTAATCTGTCAGTTATAGTGGACTATAAGGGAGATAGGTGCGCAGACTGCATCATTCTCCTCTTTAAAGCCTTTCTTAAGGAGAAATTCTCTCATATCTGCATCATGGCTAACCATATTCTCAATTCCCCTGTTCTCGGCATATGAAGCAGCAGAACGCATCAGGAAGTCGAGGAAAAAATGTTTTTCCATATCTGAATATTCAGCTGTGAGAATGAACTTCTCAAAATACACAGTATCACCTTTAATGGTCATGAATATGTAACCGGTCTTATTATCGCCGTCCCAGAGCTCAAGGGCATCATACTTCTGCCCGACATCAAGCCCATACTCTGAAACCAACTCTGATTTTTCGGCATCATCTGCCAGAGGTCTTGTTTTTATCATAAGCTTCTCTCTTTTCAGATTGTTTTCTCATCTTCATCGAATAGTTTGTCAGCGCCTTTATCTCAGCCTCGGTAAGCTCACGGTATTCTCCGGGCTGGAGCATGCCGAGCTTAACAGGACCTACTGCATTTCGCTTCAGGCGCACAACTTCAAGTCCCAGCTGCTCGCACATCTTTCTTATCTGGCGGTTTCTGCCCTCATTAAGTATTATCTCGAGGACAGACCTCCCCTTCTCCTCAGCGAGCACCCGCACCTTGCATGGCGCTGTCTTGATTCCGTCTATCACCATTCCTGTGGACATTGTGACGAGCATATCCTCGTTTGCCTCAGGATGAACCGTCACGCGGTACAGCTTGGGCACATGTCCCGACGGGTGGGAAAGCATGTTGGCAAACTCCCCGTCATTTGTCATGAAGAGCAGACCTTCGGATTCACGGTCAAGCCTTCCAACAGGGAAAAGCCTTTCCGGTATATCGCTCACAAGCTGAGCCACACACTTCCTGCCCCTCTCGTCCTGCATGGTAGTGACATATCCGCGGGGTTTGTTTATCATGACATATATCTTCTGCTCTGCTGAACCGACACGCTCTCCGTCAACAGTAACTATGTCCCGCTTCGGGTCAACCTTGTCGCCAAGCTTCACGGGCCTGCCGTTCACCCTTACACGGTTCTGGAGTATCATTTCTTCAGCCTTTCGCCGTGAACACAAACCGCTGCCGGCAATAAACTTCTGAAGCCTTAATTCTGATGACATCTGCAACCTCTCAGTCTTCTTCAGGCTTTATCTCTACGGCATCATCCTCAGGCTTGCCGTCCTTCTTGAAGAGCGAGGCTATTTTATCAACCACATCGGGTGCCGACTGTATAGCCCTGTCGGCTGCGCTTACAAACGGCTCAACCTGCAGAAGTCTTACATTTCCGTCCTTAACAGAGAGAAAAGCTACCGGCGTTATCGTAACGCCCGCTCCGCTTCCGCCTCCGAAAAGTCCCGGCATCTTGCTCGGAAGATCGGAACCGCCGGCCGCAAAGCCGTAGTTAACACGGCAGATTGGTATTATCGTGGTACCGTCAGGAGTATTTATCTGCTCACCTATCACGGTATTCACGTCTGCCATTGCCTTTATCTTTTCAATAGTGGTATCCAGTAAGCTGTTTAATTTGCTGTCTGCCATAGTGATTTACTTTCCTTTCTTTTGAGGTCTGAGCCTTAGAATAGGCCGCAGCAGCTTAATTCCAAGCTTCAGCAGAATTCCTGCCATTATTATCGGACTCAGCGAAAATTCCGCAGAAGCGGCAACCGAGCTCCCGGCTGCATCATAGTCAAAATCCACCGTAACCGCAGGCTTTCCGCATCTGAAGAAGCTGCATATCTCACTTATCGCCGGATACACCGCCGAACAGGCCTTGCCATAGTTCAGAGCAGTTTCGGAAGCATCATCTCCGGTCACGAGCATATATACGTCACATTTTTTCAGCTTTATGTGCCTCAGCAGTCTGCCTGTGTATCTTAAGATAATCTTCAGCATCTCATAAATAATATCAAGAAAACCTCTGACGCCTTTCGCTTCGATTATCTTTTTCAGAGAATCCTTTATACCACCCTTTTCAGCGGCTTTTTCAGGCTTCTCCTCTTTTTCTTTCTTTTTCTTCCTGCTCTTTTTCTTTTTTTCTTTCTCTGCCTTTTTTTCATTCTCTTCGGGTCCCGGCAGAAGCTTTATCTTTATGAAAAGGTAAGACAGCGTGAGCCTGAGCTCTTCACTGTATTCAGCCGTAACCCCCACAGGAATACTCAGCAGGATGAGAAGAAACAAAAGAATTCCGAGTATAATAAATCCAACCATATATATGAACTGAATTACTGTTTCTCTGTATTTTCCGCTTCTATCGGAGGAAGCTCCTCAAGAGATGAAATTCCGAAGCAGCGGTAAAAATTATCGGTAACTCCGTAAACTAAAGGCCGTCCAGGAAGCTCAAGCCTTCCTCTCTCTTCGATAAGTTCTCTGTTAATCAGATTGCTTATGACACCGGAGCAGTCAACCCCTCTTACCTGCTCCACATATGCCTTTGTGACGGGCTCGTTATATGCGACAAGTGAGAGAACCTCCATCGCTGCGGGAGACAGCGGAGTATTTCTCGTGAGCTCGAGGACTTTTCTTACCTCCGACACATATTTTTTGTCAGAGCAGAACTGGACTGCATCCTTTATCCTGATAAGTCTGATGCCGCTTTCGTCAGAATTAAACCTCTGAGCAATAATTCCGAGAGCCTCTTCTGTATCCTCGGGCGATATATCAAGTGAGCGTGAGAGCTGTTCTGTCTTCAGCGGTTCGCCGCTTGCAAATATTGCAGCCTCCATCGCGCACACAAGGTCTTTCTTAATCATTTGTTCCTCCGTCAGACATTGTAAGGACCTCCTCACCGTCAACACGTGAGGACCTTATCCGCTTGGTCTTTATGAGTTCAAGAACTGCAAGAAACGCTGCAACACGCTCCGACTTTTCCTTCTTGCCTGTGAAAAGCTTTTTAAGTGAGAGTGGTTTCCGGTTCCACAGATTTCTAAGCACATAGATTATCTGAGAAGACACCGAGACGACCCTCCTCGTGACGAGCCCGTCAAAGCGCTCCTTCGGCGGCGGAAGAAATCTTTTTCCTCTGCCGACTGCGGAGACATAGGCCTTCGCAAGCTCCTCGGGATCGTGATTTCGCCGATATTTAAGATCGGCTTTTATCTTCTCATGTCCACGAACAAAAGATCCGTCGGAATAGAGCTGAGAAAGCTTTCCTGCATATATTTTGCACTGCTGATACTCCATGAGCTGACCGATGAGCTCTTCCCTCAGCTTCTCCTCCTCCTCTTTCTTTGGCAGAAGGGAAAGTGATTTTATGTAAACGAGCCGGGCAGCCATATCGAGAAAATCACTTGTGACTTCCATATCGTAAAGCTTCATCAGGTCTATCTGATTCATATACTGCTCAAGTATCTCTGATATGGATATATCCCAAATCTCAATCTTGTTCTTGGAGATAAGAGTCAGGAGAAGATCGAGCGGACCCTCAAAAGCTTCAAGCTTATACTGTAGCTTTTCCAATTGGGACCTCAGATCACGCCAAACAGCACATACGGTCTCTCGGCAATCCAGACAAGTGCGCTGAATAAGCCGTTTATCATTGTATTGAGAGGGCCGCTGAGCATGCCGGTCAGCATAACAGCAAAGAGCACCCAGATAAGTATATTCTGATATCTGTAATAGCTGTACATTGCCCTGTCGCTCAGAAAAGCGGCGATAATCCTTGAGCCGTCAAGCGGCGGCACAGGAATGAGGTTGAAAACAGCAAGTGACAGATTTATCCTCATATACCACATAAGAAAATAGTAAATAAACTCTGTAAAAGTATTATAAGGCGCAAAATAATAGAGCGGAACATATATCAGAACTCCCACAAAGGCAGCGATGACATTCGCCAGCGGGCCTGCAAGTGCGCTTATCGCCATATCCCTCTTGGGGTTTCTGAAATTTCTCGGGTTTATCTGTACAGGCTTAGCCCAGCCGATTCCGAAAAGCAGCAGGAACAGAGCTCCTCTGGGGTCTATGGATGCCATGGGGTTCAGCGTGATGCGGCCATCATACTTCGGAGTATGGTCACCAAGCTTCAGAGCCGCAAAGCCATGCGCAAATTCATGGAACGGAAGCACCAGGACAGCTATCATGACAACCGATACAATCTGTGCCAGCACATATGAGAATGAAAGGCTTCCGCCGCTCAGTAAAGTCCTAAGAGTAGATATTAGCATAAGTTAAACCTCAAAATCATAAAACAACCGCAAACAATTATACATAACTGTTACAGTATATACCAAACAATAAAAAAACACAAACGATTTGCAAAAAAAACTTGCATTTTATCAATTCATCTGTTAGAATTGTTGATGTTGTAAATTAGGAAGTTCTCTAAAGGAGGTTCGGCCATTATGGCAAAATGTGAATTTTGCGGTAAAGATGTATCTTTCGGCATAAAGGTTTCCCATTCACACAGACGTTCCAACAGAACATGGAAGCCAAACATCAAGCGCGTTAAGGCTATCGTAAACGGTACACCTAAACATGTTTACGCCTGCACACGCTGCTTACGTTCAGGAAAGGTAACAAGAGCTAACTAAGCTTCATACCCCATGAGAAATTCCGAGGAGCCTTATGGCTCCTTTTTTCTTTATTCTGATTTCTCCTGCAGTCACGCCTTTCCGCACAGTTTCGGGAAGGCTTTTTTCATGTCCTCTGGAAAATCGGAATCAAATCCGGCGGTAAATCCTGTGAGCTCAGACGATACGCTCAATTTTCCGCAGTGCAGGGCCTGCCTCGGAATGATATCCATGCTTCCTCCATAGAGGTCATCTCCGCAGAGCGGATAACCGATGTGGGACATATGAACTCTTATCTGGTGGGTTCTCCCCGTCTCAAGCTTAAGCTTTACAAGACTGTTAACGCCATCGAATGCCGCCCTCTCAAAATTAGTGAGCGCATACTCTCCGTCTCCGTCTGCCCTCCGCCTTATGCGGCTTCCGGGGCTCAGGCTTATCGGCGCGCACACAAAGCCCTTTTCGGGTACTTTGCCCTCGCACACGGCAAAGTATTCCTTTACTATCACGGTTGAGTTCATTATCAGAGCATTCTTAGCAAGAAGAACCAGTCCTGAGGTGTCCTTGTCAAGCCTGTAAAACGGTCTGAATTTGAGGGAAATACCTTTTGCCGCATAGTATCCGCATACAGATGACAGGAGATTTTCCCTGACATTGCCGCACAGGTAAACCGTCATATTGCTCGGCTTATTTACAACGATATAGTTTTCATTCTCGTATACTATATCCGGCTCTGTTGGGGAAAAATCATAGCTCACTGCTTCTTCGGGAGAATTTATCGCAAGCTCATCTCCTGAAGACAACCTGTCTGTCACTATCGCATGAAGCCCGTTGACAAGAATTCCGCCAGGTGCGCACTTCAGTTTTTTTAACTGCCTTGAAGATATTCCTGCCGCTTTCCTGAGGTAATCCTTTATGGTGAAGCCTTCATGCTCGGTTTCGATCCTGAATGTATATGATGCCATCAGCTGTCCCTTGAGGCAAGCTTAAGTGCAAGCGCTTTCAGTTCTGCTGTATCACCGTGGAAATTTTCCAGAGCGGTAATTGCCGCAGCTGTGTGGCTGTCAACAAGCTTCTGAGCGCCCTCTGTCCCATAAAGTGTGACATAATTCAGATGCTCATTGGCTTTGTCCATGCCGGTATTCTTTCCGAGCTTCTCAGAGCTGCCTATGACATCGAGGATATCGTCCCTTATCTGGAAAGCAAACCCTATACCCTCGGCATAAGCTTCTGCAGAAGCAAGCTCTTCATCGGTGCCGCCTGCCGCTATTACACCCATTCCGCACGCAGCCTTGATAAGGCATACTGTCTTGCCGTATATCAGATCATTCAGCTCATCCTCGGTAATCTCTCTTCCCTCAGAGGAAATGTCTATGCACTGGCCGCCGACCATTCCGTCGGCACCTGCGCATTTTGCGAGATAATATGCAGCCCTCACACACCTCTCAGCGGAAAGAACGCCGAGTGCTTTCGGGGAAAGCATAACTTCAAATGCTCTTGTGAGAAGTCCGTCACCCGCAAGTATTGCCATATCCTCACCGTATTTTATGTGATTGGATGGCTGTCCTCTCCTCATGTCATCATTATCCATAGCCGGAAGGTCATCATGGATGAGCGAATATGTGTGTATATATTCCACTGCCTCAGCGAAAGGAAGCGAAAGCTCCTCGCTGCCGCCGCATGCCCTGCAGAAAAGCTCTGTCAGCAGCGGACGTATTCTCTTTCCACCTGCGGACACACTGTAGTACATCGCCTCATAAAGAGTACCGGCATATGCTGAGCCGCTGTTTTCAAGGTTGGCTTTAAGGGCCTTTTCAAGCATCTCTGACATATTATTCCTCACTGCCGGTCACCTGGGTTATCTTCTGCTCAGCGGCATTCAGAACCGCATAGCACTCCTGCGAAAGCTTCACGCCCTCTTCATAGAGCTTCATGGACTCCTCAAGGGTACACTCACCGGATTCAAGCTTCATCACAGTTTCCCTGAGCTTCTCTATGGATTCTTCAAATGTTTTCTTCTTCGGCATCTTGTGCATTCTCCCTTATATCTTTAACTTCGGCATCTGCTTCACCGTCAGAAAATCTGATGGTTACCACACTGCCGGATGACAGCTTCCTCACTGAATTTATCTGTCCGCTTTCTCCGGAAACAAACGAATATCCTCTTGAAAGTATCCTGAGAGGACTTAATGCATCGAGAGTTGAAGCGAGCAAAGCAAGCTCCTGCCTGCTGTCCGAGAGCTTCGACTTTCCGGCATTATTCAGCCTGTCTGTGTATTCCTTCAATGTGATTCTGTGCGGTTCAAGTATACTCTCCGGTCTCATCAGTGATACCGATGAGCTCAGCCTGTCAAGATACTGTCTGCAGTAAGCAAGCTTCATGCTCAGTGAACTGTTAAGTCTTGCAAGCATGTCTCTGACTCCCGCCATAACCTCGGTAATATCGGGAACCGCAAGCTCTGCCGCAGCGCTCGGTGTCGGCGCCCTAAGGTCAGCCGCAAAGTCACATATTGTGAAATCTGTCTCGTGTCCGACAGCTGAAATGACAGGTATGCGTGACGCATGTATCTCCCTTGCGAGCTTCTCTGAATTAAAGCACCAGAGGTCCTCCATGGAGCCTCCGCCTCTGCCGATGATTATCACATCCGCATCTGTTTCATTTGCTTTCTTCAAGGATTCAACAAGCTGAGCTTCAGCATATTCTCCCTGAACGAGCGATGGGAAAAGCATCACCTCCGCCACAGGCCATCTTCTGCCGAGAATGTTGAAAATATCCCTGACGGCAGCTCCGGTCTCAGAGGTTATCACGGCTATCTTCTGCGGAAATTCGGGCATACTCCTTGAGTTTGAGAAAATTCCCTCTGCGTCCAGCCTGTTCCTCAGCTGCTCATATGCTATGCTGAGAGCCCCTATGCCGTCCGGCTGCATGCTTCTGACATATATCTGATATGCACCCGATGGCTCATAGACGGATATTCTTCCGGTAACTATCACCTTCATTCCCTCAGAAGGCCTGAACCTGAGGCGGGCGGCATCCGATGCGAACATGACTGCCCTGATGACCGATTTGGAGTCCTTGAGTGAAAAATACAGATGTCCCGATCTGTAGTGGTCTGTAAAATTTGAAATCTCACCTGTTACCATGATATTTTTCAGCAGGGCGTTCTCCTCAAGAGTCGACCTGACAAACATGTTAACCTGTGAGACGGTAAAAACAGAAGTCATAAATCTGCCTTTCCTGATTTGTCCTGTCCGTATCTGACAGAAGCGAGATAAGCTGTGCCGAATGCATTGTCGCATGAAAAAGCAGGCTGAGCAAACAACGCACCGTACTTTTTTCCGAGTCTTTCACGGAGAAGTGAATTTGATGACACTCCGCCGCTGAAAAGCACAGGGATATCCCCGTATTTTTCAAGCAGGGCACTCAGCGAAAAATCAAGTGATGCTGCAATATATTCAAGACAGAATTTTGCAATATCCTCCCGGGCCGAGCCGGAAGCCAGCATCTGCTCGCATTTATTCTGAACTCCCGAGAGCGAAAAATCCGCTCCCTTCATGGATGGCTTTATTCTGAATGAGACCCGGCTTTTTCGGGAAAGCTCATCAAGATATCTCCCGCACGGAAAAGGAAAGCCAAGCATCACGCCAATCCTGTCAACCGCCTGACCTGCCTTGAGGTCAAGCGAAGAGGCGACTATTTCCGCATCCGGCAGACCATTCTCATCCGGAGTGACATACAGTCCTTCCGTGGTGCCGCCTGACAGATGAAATGCAAGGAAATTCCCGCCGAGAAGATCCTCTCTCCTGCAGGAATACAGCGCTGCGGCTATATGCCCCTGCTGATGTGAAAAAAGATACAGCGGCACGTTCAGAGTCTTTGCAAGACATTCACCGAGCATTCTGCCTACAAGAAAGCAGGGCATATATGAGCCCTCCACCGCTCTCGGCGCATAACTTACACCAACAGCCGAGACATCGGAACATGTGTACCCGAGTGAATTAAGTTCATCGATGGTTTTGCCGTAAACCTCCGTCAGCTGTCTTACATGCTGAAATACCGCATCACTCTGACGAAGTCCTATCTCCCCTGCTTTAACGCTCAGCAGCTTTTTGCCGTTTATCTCAACACCGCTGCCGTATACGGCAGCGGAGGTGGTATAATTACTGGTATCTATACCGAGAAAGAGTCCGCTCATTTCTTCTTCACTGCATCCGACTTTGCCACTGACGCAAGAACACCGTTGACAAAGGGCGCATCGGACTCAGCGCCGTACTTCTTTGCAAGCTCAACCGCCTCGTTTATGGCGATGCTTACCTCCATATCAGGCTCATAGATAAGCTCAAAGACCGCAAGCCTCAGGACCGACAGTGACACCTTTGAGAGGCGGTTTAAAGTCCATCCCTTTATGTATTTCTTTATCTCATCATCTATCTCATCTCTGTGACTTACAGTACCCTCGGCGAGAAACTCGGCATATCCATCACCGAGTATAAGGTCCCTCGCCTCTGTTGCATTGTCTATGAT
>R21__coassemble_1002_pt1 | contig 20567 bp, 19 predicted proteins | sample R21__metabat2_high_PE_066 | metagenome-assembled genome bin R21
AAAGCGGATGAAGTCTGCAGTCAGGCATTGAGCATGAAAATTCCGGGCACTGGCATTTTGAGAAGAAGAGCGGACCTTCCACCGCCTCTATCACCTCATAGAGAGTTATTTCCTCAGGCTTTCTTGAGAGCGCATATCCGCCTCTCGCGCCCTTATAGGATACAACTATCCCGGCTGCGGCCAGCTTGCGCAGTATCTTCAGACAGAACCGCGCGGGTATATCTCCATCCTCCGAAAGATTTTTTGCGTATACCTTGTCGTCCTTCTCAGCAAGCAGTTCAACTATCTTTATGGCGTAGTTTGACTCCAGAGTAATTCGCATCTTCTCCTCCGTCAGTCAAGGAAATCCTTGAGCTTCTTGGAGCGGCTCGGATGGCGGAGCTTTCTCAGCGCCTTTGCTTCTATCTGTCTGATACGCTCACGGGTGACGTTGAATTCCTTTCCGACCTCCTCAAGAGTTCTCGGTCTGCCGTCCTCAAGGCCGAATCTCAGCTTGAGAACCTTGGCCTCCCTGTCTGTGAGTGAGCCGAGCACCTCTCCGAGTGTCTCCTTGAGAAGTGTGTGGGAAGCTGCATCTGCCGGAGCAGGAGCGTCATCATCGGGGATGAAGTCACCGAGATGGCTGTCCTCCTCCTCGCCGATAGGGGTTTCAAGCGAAACAGGCTCCTGAGCGACCCTCATTATCTCCCTTACCTTCTCTACAGGCATGTCAAGCACTTCGGATATCTCCTCAGGTGTCGACTCGTGTCCTGTGGTATGGAGCAGCTGGCTGGATGCTTTTTTTACCTTGTTGATAGTCTCAACCATGTGAACAGGTATTCTTATGGTCCTTGCCTGGTCGGCTATTGCCCTTGTAATCGCCTGGCGTATCCACCATGTTGCGTAGGTCGAGAACTTGAATCCCTTTGTGTAGTCGAATTTCTCAACAGCCTTTATGAGGCCGAGGTTGCCCTCCTGAATGAGATCGAGGAACTGCATGCCTCTTCCGAGATATCTCTTTGCGATGGAAACAACAAGTCTGAGGTTAGCCTCGGAAAGACGCTTCTTCGCCTTCTCATCGCCGTTCTTTATGGCTATTGCAAGCTCTATCTCCTCCTCAGGTGTCAGCAGCTGAACTCTGCCTATCTCCTTGAGATATACCTTCACCGGGTCATCTATGGCAATTCCGTCGGTGCCGATGCCTATGTCATAATCCTCGGGTTCGTTTGATGTGGAGAGGCTCTCGCCCTTCTTGAGCTCCTCATCTGTTACGGACACCTCAAGGGTATCATCCACCACTTCTATCTCGTTGGCCTCAAGCTCCTCATATATCTTTTCGATATGCTCCGGATCGATATCGACCTCACCGAATATATCAAGTATCTCGGTTGAGCTTAATTTTCCGCCCTTGGCCTTGCCGAGCTCGAGCAGCTCCTTAACAATACTCTTCTTTTCCTGTGCCATAAATAAACTCCTTCTTTCCCTATTTCTTTCTGTTTCTGAGAGCCTTGAAATAGCTCGCAAAATCATCTGTTGAGAAACCCCTTATCTCGTCTGCGCTCGCATTGTAGCCGCCGCCCGAGAGGATATCGATGCTCGAGAGAATATCGTCATCCGACACCTGAGCCATTTCGCGCGAAAGTATCCTGACGACCGCGCTTATCTCCTCATGTGTAAAATGTCCCGACATATCACCCACCGTGACGGCCTCGCCGGTCTTCAGCCTGTTTATGATAAACTCATAGACGGTCCGGTTGAAGTCGGTGACGAACATTTCGGGAGTGAGTCTTGACTCGACGATTTTCAGTCCATCGGGATTTCTGAACAGATAGCGGATAATGTTCTCCTCGGCGTTTGCTGCCCTGACATTAAGCCTCTTCTCACGGTTGACTGTGTCATTCAGACCCGTCAGGTCTCTTCGCTGCTCCTGTTCGTTCTTCTTTCGCACACTGCGCCTGAGCTGCGTTCTTACCTTTTCGGTCTGGTGGAGAATTGCGCTTTTGTCAACATTCAGCTCTTCCGAGAGCTTTCCCGCATATACATTTCTTTCTATATCATTTTCAATTCCTGCGAGCACAGTGCATGCTTCGGTCAGGTACCTGACGGCTCCGTCGGCGGTGCCTGTGTCATAACCATCTCTTATGCTTTTGAGCCTGTACTCAACATCATTTCCGCTTCCCTCTACCAAAGCCCTGAATTTTGCCGCCGCATCCGGTCCCGACTTCAAAAACTCATCCGGGTCCTTGTTTCCGGGGACATTCATGACCCTTACATTTATCCCTGTCGCCCTGAGTATCGGAATTGCCCTCTGTGCGGCCTTTCTGCCGGCCTCATCGCTGTCATAGCAGATGACGACTTCCTTTGCATATCTTGAGATTATCCCGGCCTGCTCCTGCGTCAGCGCGGTTCCCAGCGAAGCTATTGCTTCAGTAAAACCCGCCGCATGCAGTGAGATGACATCCATATACCCTTCAGCGAGTATCAGTCTGCCGGACGAGGTATTCTTCGCAAAGTTCATGGCGAAAAGTCCACGGCTCTTTTTGTATACCGGCGTGTCAGAGGTGTTTATGTACTTCGGCTTTTCATCGCCGAGGGCTCTGCCGCCGAAAGCGACAACATTTCCGGATATATCTATTATGGGGAACATCACCCTTCCCCTGAAGCGGTCATAGGTATTGCCGTTTCTTGATTTGTTTGCCACATTCGCCGCAATCATATCCGAGTCGCTGAATTTCATTTCCCTCAAGTGGTTCACAAGCTGATAGCTCGATGAATCGGGAGAGAATCCCAGTCCGAAATGACGGATAGTCGCAAGTGAAAGTCCTCTTGAGGCGAAATAGTCAAGTCCCCTCTTTCCCTCAGGTGAGAAAAGGACCCTGTGGTAAAATCTTGCCGTCTCACGGTTTATTTCACGGACACGGTTCTTCAGCTCTGCGTATGAATTGTCAACATGCTCATCATCGGGCACATTGAGGCCCGCCCTCTGTGCAAGCAGAGCTACCGCCTCGGGATAGTCGAGGTTCTCTATCATCTCGATGAATGTGATGACATCCCCGCCGACTCCGCAGCCGAAGCAGTGAAAATATCCGCCGGCAGGATTTACATTGAAGGATGGTGTCTTTTCATTATGAAAAGGACAGAGACCTATGAGGTTCTTTCCCCGGCGCTTCAGCGTCACATAGCCGGACACTACATCGCTTATCTCGGAGCGCGCCTTGAGCTCCTGCATGAATACCTCAGGATATGGCATAGTCCCTTCTCACTCCCTTCCATAAAACTATATACACCGGAAATTTATAAAATACTTTAAAAAAATAAAAATTTTATGAAAAATTATTTTATGCCGTAAAATCCTTCGCCGAGCTTTGTAAAAAGAGCCTTTCCTCCTGTGAGGTCTGCGATATCCGCCTTAAGCTTTCCGAGGCTCTCCGGAACGATGTGAAACTCTATGTTCACGGCATCGTCATAGCTGATATTGTCTACCTCGGCGCCGGAGCCTTCCGTCAGCGACTGCGCCTTGGTAAAGTATGAGTAATCACAGCGCAGGACAAGCTTCTCACACATCGTCATGGTGACCGGCACAGCTGCCTGAATGCCTATGCTGCTGCCGTGTGAATATGCTCTCACAAGGCCCCCGGCTCCAAGAAGAGTGCCGCCGAAATATCTCGTCACGACAACGCAGGCATCGCATATTCCCTGTTTTCTCATGGCCTCGAGCACAGGAACTCCTGCCGTGCCCTGCGGCTCTCCGTCATCGGAGTATCTCATGATGCCGCCCTCTCTGAGGATATAGGCATATACATTGTGGGAAGCATCCCAGTATCTTGATTTCATCTCTTTAATGAAATCAAGAGCCTGCTGCTCACTCGTTATCGGGATGCAGTGGCCTATGAATCTTGACTTTTTCTCTATGAAGGAATCCTCGCCGGGCTTCAGAACCGTTCTGTAGCTTGCCAAATCAGCCATACCAAAAACCTCGCAAATTCAAGACAAAAAAGGCGATGCACCACTCTGCACCGCCGTTTTGTGTGTTCTAATCTGTCTTTTAGTTCAGACCGTAACGCTTCTTGAACATATCAACACGTCCGCTTGTATCAACCAGCTTCTGCTTACCTGTAAAGAAAGGATGGCACTTGGAGCAGATTTCAACCTTGATGTCCTTCTTTGTGGAACGAGTGTGGATTACGTTACCGCAGGCACATGTGATTGTTGTCTCCTGATAATCAGGGTGTAAATTTTCTTTCATGGTTTTCACCTCATTCGGATGTTTGCTACGTCAAAAAGGCATCACTCTATTTTCAAAAGGAATGTTCTTTTTAACCAGTCAGCGACTATTATATCAGACTGTCATTTAAATTGCAAGCATTATTTTTGCGCCTCATGCCGCTGAAGCGTTTGTCCAAAGTCTGCCCTCACCGCACAGAAAGCATCTGCTCTGCCGGGAAGTTTTATTAACTTGCTCTATGGCAAGTTTTATTAACTTGCTCTATGGCAAGTTTTATCAGCTTGCTCTAAGAGCAAGTTTTATTAGCTTGCCCTAAGAGCAAGTTTTATCAGCCGACCAGCTTGAAGCCTCTCTCCTTCAGGGCATTCTCTATCTCGAGCACATGCTCGTAGTTTCTTGTCTCCATGCTTATTCTGAGGACACAGCCGTTGATGCTCTCGGTCTCGCCGCTCTGCTCATAGTTGATACCGGTAACATTTCCGCCGCACTCTGCGATGATGGCTGAAACATCCTTGAGCTGACCGGGCTTGTCTACAAGCTCTATGGCGAGGGTTACCTTGCGTCCGGACTTTATGAGACCTCTTTCGATTACCCTTGAGAGGCTTGTCACGTCTATGTTGCCGCCTGAAACAACACTCACTACCTTTTTGCCCTGCACCGGAAGCTTGTCGAACATCGCAGCCGCAACGGATACGGCTCCGGCGCCCTCGGCAACCATCTTCTGCTTCTCTATCAGCGTGAGTATTGCCGCCGCTATCTCATCCTCGGTGACGGTGCAGATGTCATCAACATACTTTGAAACAAGGTCAAAGGTATTCACGCCCGGCTGCTTTACCGCTATGCCGTCAGCTATGGTGGAGACTGAGTCAAGGCACTCTATCTTTCCGCTCTTTATCGAGTTAAACATGCTCGGCGCTCCGGCGGCCTGAACTCCGTAAATTTTGGTCTTGGGGCTTATCGACTTCACCGCATAGGCAATTCCCGAGATAAGTCCGCCGCCGCCTATCGGCACGATTATTGCGTCGACATCGCTCATCTCCTGGATTATCTCAAGTCCGATGGTTCCCTGACCTGCGATGACATCCTCATCGTCAAAGGGATGAACAAAGGTATAGCCCATCTCGTCCTTGAGCTCGAGAGCCTTCTTATATGCGTCATCATAAACTCCGTTTACAAGGCAGACCTCGGCTCCGTAAGCCTTGGTAGCCTCAACCTTGGATATCGGGGCTGAGTCGGGCAGGCAGATGAGTGACTTTATTCCGTTCTTTGAGGCAGCAAGGGCAACTCCCTGAGCATGATTTCCCGCGCTGCAGGCGATAACGCCTCTTGCCTTTTCCTCCTCTGAGAGGTTGGCTATCCTGTATCCCGAGCCCCTCACCTTGAAGGAGCCGGTTATCTGCAGATTTTCAGGCTTCAGCCAGAGGTCGCAGGCCGGAGCAATTCCGTTTGCCTTTCTCAGGGATGTCTCCCTCAGTATGTCCTTGAGTACAACGGATGCGTTGAATACCTTGTCAAGTGTCAGCATAAGTATCTTTCCTTTCTCTTTTCACAAATAAAATAATCCTGCCTCAATCAAAGAGACAGGATTCTTAAGTCTGATAAAAATCTTGCGGTACCACTCTTTTTGCCGGGCAGGCCGGCCACTCACTGTGACTATCATCACTCTCTGAAATAACGGTCAGATACCGGCCGGCTTACTTATGTCTTCAGCCGACTGCTCCGAGGTGATGAACAAAAGGCCCCTCTGCCGGCTCACACCATCCGCCGGCTCTCTGAAATCGGAATCCAAATGCGTTTCCTCATCAATGCAACTGTGTGAATTTTAGCATTGCAGCCCGAAGTTGTCAAGGATTTATTTACAGCCGCAAAAAAGAAAAAAGGTGTCCGAAAAATACGGACACCGTGATTTCCTGTTGATTATTCAGCGGTATAAACGCTTACCTGCTTGCGGTCACGGCCGAGTCTCTCGAACTTGACCTTGCCGTCAACAAGAGCAAAGAGCGTATCATCGGAACCCTTGCCGACGTTGACACCCGGATGAATGTGTGTTCCACGCTGCTTGACTATGATGTTGCCTGCTAATACGAACTGACCGTCAGCTCTCTTAACGCCAAGTCTCTTGGACTCGGAATCACGGCCGTTCTTTGTGGAACCCATACCTTTTTTATGAGCAAATAACTGGATATTTACCTTAAGCATTATAGCACCTCCATGATAATTTCCTGTACATTCAGATTCTCGGGATACTGTTCCCTGAGATTGGAGATATGAATAGCAAAAGCGGTGAATATATCCCTGCACTTTTTTTCGTCCTCAGCTCTGACTCTGAGAAAAGCTTCTCCGTAGTCATCCCTGAGATTCACTGGCTCCACCTTCAACACCTCTGTGACCATGTTGGCAACGAGATAAAACGCCGATGAAACCGCCGCGCAGAGCACATCCTCTCCCTCGGGAGCGAGACCCGCATGCTCTCCTATCCTGAACCCGTAGACAAGTCCCTCTGAATCCTTCAGATAATGAACGTTAATCAAACCTTAAGCCTTTATAGCCTCGATCTGAACCTTTGTGTATGGCTGTCTGTGGCCCATCTTTCTCTTCTCGCCCTTCTTTGGCTTGTAGGTAAAGACGGAGATCTTCTTAGCCTTGCCGTTCTTAAGAACCTTACCTGTAACGGAAGCACCCTCAACATAAGGTGTGCCAAACTTTGTGCCCTCTTCGCCTACTACAGCTACTACCGGGAACTCAACTGTCTCGTCAGCCTCTTTAGCTAACTTCTCAACATAGACGACATCGCCGTACTGAACCTTGTACTGCTTTCCGCCTGTCTCAATAACTGCAAACATTCTCTGTGCCTGCCTTTTCTTAAATCTCGCTGCGATCGGGTGAACGCACCCCCAAAAGGGCGCAGTTACTTACAACCTGCCACAAGCGGCTTAGATATTATACTATGACACACTTGTCCGTGTCAATGCTTTTCTCAGAAAATTAAAGAGCTTCTGAAGCCCCATTTTTTGTTCAAAATACGAAAAAACATATTGATAATCTGCGAAGCAAAAAGTAAAATAAAGCTGACAAAGTCATCAGGAGGTGAATTTAAATGACACACGCAAAAAAACTTACCGCTCTCATTCTTTCATTCGCACTTATACTCACGGCATTTCTCACGGTGATGCCTGCCGCAGAGGCTGAGGCGGCATCCTCATCATACAGAACAGTCACACGTACAAATCAGTGCATAAACGGATATTACCTCTACATCGACAGCTATGATTATCTGCGGGCAGGAAAAACATCGTCCCCTTCAGCCATCGCACCGGATGTCAGCAGCGCGGTGACAAACGGCAGCTATGTATATTTTACCCAGACCTCGGGAAACTATACAAAGTTCTGGAAGAGAAAGCTCTCAGGCGGAAGTCCCGTTCTCATCAAAACGATTAAGGATCCCCTGAACTCTTCTTATGTGGGAGGCAGATGCCATCTGCAGACGGCATACGGCGGTTACCTCTACTTCACTAAAAATCCATGCACAAAGAGCCATACGCATGATTTGCTTGAAGGAGCTTATCTCTACAGGCTTAAGATTTCAACCGGAAAGGTAAGCCGTGTCAGCTCGAAGAAATTTGACCAATTCGGAGCAGGAACGGGTTTCGGCAAGTACATCGTTCTCAAGGGTTACAAGTCACCAACCACCGGAGCGGTTCAGGGCACCATATATCTCTATAATATTTCCTCAGGCAAGATAAAGAGCATAGGCTCGGGATACAGTCTTGTGCAGACCACATCGAAATATGTATATTACTGGAGATTCAATGAAGGCTTCAGCAGTTACAATGCCTATCTTCTCAAATGCAGATACAACATCAGCACCGGCAGAACAACTGTAGTTGCTACAGGCTGATTTAAGGCCTGACAATCACAGAAGCCGGGCCTTCAGCTCAATAGAGGCTGACAGTCCAGACCCTCACAACTTGAAATTTTACATTCAAAAATCCGGAGCCGGATTAATTCCAGCCCCGGATCTTTATTTTTGCTCTGCTCGGTATCACTCACCGAAGAACTTGTCATGCACAGCCTTTACAGCTCTGTCAGCATCATCTATGTTGACAAGAACAGAGATTTTTATCTCTGAGGTTGAGATCATGCGAATATTGATGTTTGCGCTGTAGAGAGCCTCAAACATATCTGCGGCAACACCCGGATGTGACTCCATGCCTGCGCCGACGATTGAGATCTTTGCGACCTTCTCGTCATAGGATACGGAATCTGCGCCGATTGACTCAATATACGGATTGAGTACATCGATGGCTGCCTCAAGCTTGCCGTCATCTATAGTGAAGCTTATATCCTTTGTGCCGTTTCTTCCTATTGACTGAAGGATGATGTCAACATTTATTCCCTTTGAAGCGAGCTTTGAGAAGATCTTGAATGCAAGACCCGGTCTGTCCGGCACGCCGATGACAGATACTCTCGCTACATGTTCGTCCTTGGCTACGCCGCTTATAAGCATTTTCTCCATTTTATTAGTCTCCTTAACTATTGTTCCCGGTTTATTGGTATAGCTTGAGAGCACCTCAAGCTCAAGGTTATACTTCTTTGCCATCTCAACGCTTCTGTTGTGAAGAACCTGAGCGCCGAGTGTTGCGAGCTCGAGCATCTCATCATAGGAGATTACAGGCAGCTTCTGGGCATTTGGTATCTTTCTCGGGTCTGCCGTGTAAACGCCCTCAACATCTGTGAATATCTGGCAGAGGTCTGCGTGCATCGAAGCGGCAATAGCAACCGCGCTTGTGTCGGAGCCGCCGCGTCCGAGTGTTGTCATGTCGCCGTAGCGGTTAACACCCTGGAAGCCTGTGACTATGACGATGTTCCTCTTGTCGAGCTCCTTGCGGATTCTCTGAGGGTCGACCTTGCGGATTCTTGCGTTTCCGTAGTCGGATGTGGTGAGGAATCCCGCCTGCCAGCCGAGAAGTGAAACAACCGGATAACCGAGCTTTTCGATAGCCATTGCGAGCAGTGAAGCAGATATCTGCTCTCCTGCGGTGAGCATCTGGTCCATCTCACGCTTGGAGGCCTTCGGGTTGATCTCGTTAGCCTTCTCAATGAAGTCATCTGTGGTGTCACCCTGAGCGGACACGACAACGACCATATCGTTGCCTTCCTTGTACCTTCCGGTGACGATGTTAGCCACATTGAAGATGCGTTCGGCATCCTTGACGGATGAGCCGCCGAACTTCTGAACAATTAGTGCCATAAATTTACTTCTTCCCTTCAATAAATTATTTTAATTTATCATTCTTTATTCAATCACTATCTGAGCGCCGTGGGGATCTGCCCTGAGCATCTCAACTCTCCAGTCCTTGATGCCCCTTGCCTCAAGCCTCTCGAGAGCCTTGTCGACAAAATTGTGGTTGTCTGTCTCCACGAGCGAGATTATTGTCGGGCCCGCGCCGGATACATAGGTTCCGAGAGAGCCAAGCTCATAGCTCATTCTGAAGACTGTGTCATAGTTGCTTATGAGTCCCGAGCGGTAGGGCTGATGTATCTTGTCCTGAACCGCAACCCTCAGGTTTTCAAGGTTGCCCGAGAAGAGCGAAGCCGTCATAAGTCCCGACCTTGAGAGATTGTAGACGGCATCCTGCCTTGTGTACATCTCCGGGAGGACCTTCCTTGCCTCCTCAGTCTTGAGCTCAAATGGCGGTATCATCACCGCAAAGGCTATCTTCTCCGAGACAGGCACACTCACGCTGTAGACCCTGTTGCAGTCCATGGCCGAAGCCACAAGGCCGCCGGATATTGCCGGGGTTGTGTTGTCAGGATGACCCTCTATCTTGCAGGCAAGGTTTATGAGAGCATGCTGCGAGAGAGGACTTCCAAGCAGTCTGTTGGCTCCGAGTATTCCCGCAACTATGCAGGCAGATGATGAGCCGAGGCCTCTCGCCATGGGGATATTGTTCTTCTGGCGAATCTTGAGACCAGGTATCTCCTTGCCGCACATGTCGTAAACTTCCTTGGCTGCGCAGTAAATCAGATTGGTTTCATCAGTAGGGACGACTGTATCGTCAGTTGAGCGTATGTCTATCTCGTCCCACTCCTCCATCCACACATGGTTCTGCATGGTGAGGGCGATTCCGAGCGAATCAAATCCCGAGCCGAGATTTGCGCTTGTAGCCGGAACATCTATTCTTATCATTTCACTTAATCCTTCTGTTAATAATCGGAAACACGAATCCTGCCGAGAACCTTCACACCGCTCTTTTCAAGCTCTTCAAGCTTATCTGCAAGCTCCTTCTCAGTCATCTCGGGAGCAATGAAGGCCATCTCATCCTCAGGCTGATTCTTTCTTGTGAGCTCCCTGACATTTCCGAAAAGCTTCTGCACTGAGGCGAATGCGTCTCTGCCCTCTGCCCTTATGTACATCTGTACCTGAGCCTCCGAGAGATCCTCTACAAAATCAGGCTCTGCGTCCTCCCAGAATATTGCCGATGCCTTCTTCTTTACGCAGTCGATGACATCTGCCACAACAGCGGAGGCTGTGGGAAGCTTTCCCGCTCCCTTGCCGTAGAACACGACATCTCCTGTAGCATCGCCCCTTACCATGATGCCGTTGAAAACATCGTCAACATTAGCGAGCTGACTCTCTCTTGCAACGAACATCGGACAGACCTTTATCTGTATCTTTCCGTTATCGCACTTTTTGACCGAGCCTATGAGCTTTATCACGCCGCCCCAGTTGGATGCGTAATCGACATCCTCGAGGGTGACCTCTGTGATGCCCTCTGTGTAGCATGAATCGGGATATACATGAGTGCCCATGGTGAGAGAAGCGAGTATGCAAATCTTTCTGCAGGCATCGTGTCCCTCTATGTCAGCCGCCGGATTTCTCTCAGCGTAGCCGAGCTCCTGGGCAAGCTTCAGAGCATCCCCGAAGCTCATCTGCTCCCTTATCATCTTTGTGAGTATGAAGTTTGTCGTGCCGTTGAGTATTCCGGCAATCTCGCTCACTTCATTAGCGGCGAGGCAGGTAACTATCGGCCTTATAATCGGCACACCGCCGCCTACGCTTGCCTCAAAGAGAAAATTGACACCATTCTCTCTCGCTGTCTTCAGAAGCTCTGCTCCCTTTGATGCCACAAGCTCCTTGTTTGATGTGACAACGCTCTTGCCGCTCTCAAGGCTTGCCTTGACGAAATCAAAGGCAGGGTTTATGCCTCCCATAACCTCAACCACTACCGAAACCTCAGGGTCATTCAGTATGTCATTAAAGTCCTTGGTAAAAAGGCTGCTGTACTCAAGATTTGGGAAATCCCTTATGTCAAGTATATGCTTTACCTTGATGTCCTCCTGAGCTCTTCTTGAAATGCTCTCGGCGTGTGTATTTATAACCTCAAGCACACCGGAACCGACCGTTCCGTGTCCGAGTACTGCTATATATGCCATAATGTGTCCTCTCAATCACCCGATAATACTCTCTATTTTTATGACGCCGTTTACGTTTTTCAGCTTTGTTATCAGCTCGTCGGCATCAATGCTCATCTCTGTCCCCTTGGCCGAAATGGTCACAAAAGCCCTGCCCTTGACAGGGATATTCTGGTTGACGGACAGTATATTTGCCTCAGCCTCATAGAAGACCGACAGCAGCTCCATAAGAACGCCCGGCTTATCCTGAAGCACCACCTGCATCGTCACGATTCCGTCAGAGCCCTTGCTCCTGTAGGGAAAAACGCTGTCCTTGTATTTGTAGTAGACGCTGCGTGAAATTCCCGCAAGCTTCACCGCCTGGGTCGTGTTCGCCGCCTCGCCGCTCTCGAGCAGTGAGGTTGCGTAGACAACCTTCTCATAGACCTCAGGCAAAACACTCTTGTCTATGACAAGAAAAGAATTTTCTTTCAAAGTCCACCGCCTGTAAACATCTGTATTGTAACAGCGAACAGTTTATCACACTGCGCCTGTAAAAGTCAAGCAGAAAAGCCGTCGATTGAAGTCGCCGGCTTATTCTTGTTGAATATAACTATTAAATATTCTCTTCCGCTTTTATTTGTGTGCAATTGTGCGGCAGGCAGATTTCGAAGCAGTGAAACCTCATAACCCCGATATGCCGAAGCTCACACATTAACGCAGTTCAGCAGAGAAGTCAGGCTGCGAAGCTCCGCAGTCCCGAAACGATGTCTGACAACGAAGTTAACTACGAAGTTTGACAAGTAGTTTAACACGTAGTTAAATACGAAATTAAATACGAAGTTTATCAGCCAACTGCATCGTCGGAGTAATCATACTCTCCGCCGCCGACATCAATGTCACCGCCGCCGTCGTAGTAATCTCCGCCGCCATCATCGTAGTAGTCTCCGCCGCCGACATCTATGCTGTCGCCGCCGGTATCATAGCTGTAATCGTCCCCGCCGTAATTGTAGTCATCTCCACCGCCGCTGTAATCGGTGTTGTCGCTGTAGCCGGTGTCATCAGTGTATCCGGTATCGTAGTTTACATCCGTTGAGCCGGTGTCATCGCTGTAGTAGACATCATCATTTGTTGTGGTTGTGGTGTCGATTGTGTAATCCTCAGAAGCGGTATAAGTCCTGTTATACTGCGTGTGGTCTGTGCCACCGTTGCAGTAACCCGGAATATTCGACGAAGAATAGTATCCTGTTGACGTGTTGTAGCAGTAGGTGGAGGCAAGCAGACCGCTGTCACGGCAGAATGTAAGCGCCTGAACGCCCGAGCTGTAGTCAAAGTCGCTCGAATAGTTATAGCCGTAGTTATCCGTCATGTACTTCATGCACTGCCGCCACATTGTCTTGGCTGCAGTGGAGGTCGAGAGCTCACTCGGGGTGTCATAGCCTGCCCAGCAGCCGGCCACGCATATCGGAGTGCCTCCAACAAACCATGTATCTGTGGTGTTATCTGTGGTTCCGGTCTTGCCGTATATTCTCCAGCCGTCTATCTGTACCTGATAACCTGTACCGTTGCTGCCGTAGACTACGTTCTGAAGAAGCCTGTTCATGATAGTGGCGTTATCCTCAGAGAGAGCCTGAACATAGGATTTGTTTCTGTTGTCGACTATTATGTTGCCGTCGCTGTCCTTGATGTAATAGAAGGTATACGGCTCATAGTATCTGCCGCCGTTTCCGAAAATCTGGAAAGCGGCAGTCATTTCTCTTACGGTTACGCCGTTGTAAAGTCCGCCGACAGCCATTGCCGAGAGAGAATACTGATCGTTCGCCGCATCAAGGCTCGTGAAGTTGAGTCTCTCCGTCAGGAACTGATAGCAGGTCGCCGGAGTGATGGTCTTGCACAGCTGAGCGGCAGGAGCATTCTGTGACTGCTCGAGGGCCTGGTCAACATTCATATAGCCTGTATAGTACATCGAGTAGTTGCTCGGTCCGGCCTTACCGTCATCGAAGTAGCCCTCTATCGCCTGGTCCTTCAGGACGGTACCATAGGTTATGGCGCCGAGATCAAGAGCAGTGGAATACACGCTTATCGGCTTGAAAGACGATCCCGCCTGTCGCTGGGACTGTGTAGCCCTGTTCAGCCAGAGATTTCCTGTCTTTTCGTTTCTGTTGCCGACTACCGCAAGCACCTTGCCGCTGTAGTCCATCATGAAGAAGCCGAACTGTATGCTCGAGTCGGATACAAGCGAATAGGAATCCTCCGTGAATATCCTCTCCATCTCAGTCTGCAGATCCTCATCGAGGCAGGAGTAGATCTCAAGTCCTCCGTTTGTAATGCGGTCCGCGGCAAGCTCTCTTGAGATATTCAGCGATTCGCTTATCTCGGTTATCATGTCATAGTACATTGTTTCAATGTACCAGTTCCATGTATCGCTGTCATCATCGTCCTCCTCATCCTCGCCGCCGGTTGTGGAGACGGAGAACGCCCAGTTCATGTTTTCGGATTCCTCCATCGCATCATCATACTCTTCCTTGGTGATGTATCCCTGGGAGTACATCTCACCGAGAACTATCTGCTGACGCTTCTTGTTGCTCTCAGGGTAAAGCACGGGAGTATATGCGTAAGGATTCTGTGTAATTCCGGCAATGGAAGCGCACTCCGCAATGTCGCAGTCCCAGATATCCTTGCCGAAGTAAAGCTTTGCGGCAGCCTCTATTCCGTGGCAGCCGGAGCCGTAGTAGACATAGTTTAAGTAGAACTCAAGTATCTCATCCTTGGTGTATTCCTTCTCAAGGTTGAGAGCAGAGAATATCTCTCTTAATTTTCTCGTTATGCTGACTTCATTATCGTTTGTGACATTCTTTATCAGCTGCTGGGTAAGCGTGGAGCCACCGGCGCCGCCCTGTCCGGTAGCAAGCTTGAAGGCCGCTCCGAGGGTAGTCTTCCAGTCAACGCCGCTGTGCTCATAGAATCGCTTGTCCTCTATGGCAACCATGGCATCCTTCATCGCCTGGGGTATGTCCTTGAAATCGACCCATGTGCGGTTCTCCGTTGCGTGGAACTCCATGTACTCCTTTGAGTTTCCGTCGCTGTCGGTCACAAAAACGGTGCTGGACTCATTAAGCTTTATGCTTGAGAGTGAGGCAATGCTCTCGTTTCTCAGACTGTAGACATAGCTTCCCACGGAAATAAGCACCGCGATGCCCGCAACCACAAGCACCGAGAAAACTGTCAGGAAAAGCTTCCATATCATTCCGAATATAGTCTTGACGGTTGCGCCTGCCGCCACAGCCATCTCGTTGTCGGCAGCCTGTATATTTTTCTTTGAGCGGTGTGAACCGTAGTCGTTGATGTCTTTATTTCTAATCACCGTTGTCTCCTTATCCGGACAATAAACTCCGATGTATATTTATCCGCCTACCGGCAGAGATTTCTTCTTAATCATTTATCCGGTATCAGAAATCATTCTGATACCACATATACACATATTCTATAGTAGTATAACCCAACGAATGTGACAATACTGCAAAAAATTTGTAAAAATCAGAAATTAGTTGTATAATGTCCGTCAGCAGCAGTCGCATCCACTTTGGGAACGGGGTGAGAAAACCATGAAAACCGAAAAATACTCAGTCAGCGGTCATGAGATAATACGCATCTCCCCTGATGAAGAAACCGATACAGTCTGTTACCTCACGGGAGATACAGAGAACGCGGAAGATATATTCATCCGTTCGGGGGAAATCCCATTCATTCTCGTCTGCGTGAAGACAAATGACTGGAACCGTGAGCTATCCCCATGGAAGGCTCCTAAGGTTTTTTCCTCAGGCGAGGACTTTTCGGGTGAAGCGGCTGCCTTCCTGAAAGCACTTGAAAATGACATAATCCCATTCTGCGAAAATGGGAAATACTCTCACCGCATCATATCGGGATATTCCCTTGCGGGTCTCTTTGCGGTGTGGGCAGCGTGGAACTGCAGACTCTTTGACGGCCTTGTCAGCTGCTCGGGAAGCATGTGGTTCGATGGCTTCACCGAATATATAAAGGAACGGGCGCCTGTCTCAGAGCTCTCCTGCGCTTACTTCTCACTCGGGGATAAAGAGAAAAAGACACGCAATAAACGCATGGCGGCAGTTGAGAGCACCACGGCAGAAGTAAAGGATGAACTCTCGAAATACTGTCCCGATACCGTTTTCCGCCTTGTTCCCGGGAATCATTTCACTGAGCCTGACAGAAGGCTCTCGGACGGCATAAGCCATGTCGTCAGCTCACTTTCGGGTACCTCTATTAATCAGTAAGCCGGTAATTTAAGCTTCGGCACAGACCGGCCCCTCTGTTTGCTTACAGATGCCGTAACTGCAGCCGGTGTGTAAAGCCCTGAGCTTCACTCAGCGCCGGCTTTCAGATATTCATCATATCAATCATATTAAAAGGAGAAACAAAAATGCCTGTTGGTGTACTTACAAACTGCGGAGCAGTCCTTCTCGGCTGCATAGTGGGAGCATTACTTGGTAAGGTCCTTCCAGATTATCTCAAGGAAAATCTTCCTCTCGGATTCGGCTGCTGTTCGCTCGGAATCGGCATCAATTCTGTCATAAAGGCAAACTCCATGACCCCGATAGTTCTCGCCATTCTCACGGGACTTCTCATCGGTCAGGTCATACATCTTGAAAAGCACACTCAGGATTTCTTCAGATTTCTTGTAAAAAAGATGCATCTCGGTGGAGAGGGCGTTGACATGAACCTTTACATCACGGCTGTCGCTCTCTTCTGCTGTTCGGGCTTCGGATGGTACTCAACCCTCACCGAAGGCATAAGCGGAGATCCTTCTCTCCTTTTCTCAAAGGCAATACTTGACTTCTTCACCGCAGTGATATTTGCCGCAACTCTCGGCTTCTCAAGCTGCGCAATACCTCTTCCGCAGGTTGTCATACTTCTTGCCGTGTTCTTTGCGGGCAAATATCTTGGTCCCTACATCTCAGGCACCATGTTTGCAGATCTCTCGGGACTCGGCGGAGTGCTCACCATCGCGGCAGGCCTTCGTGTCGCAAAGATAAAGAACATGCCGATAGTCGACATGATGCCTGCGCTTATCCTTATATTCCCGTTCTCTGCGCTGTGGACAGCTCTCGGAATGTGAGAACCTGAGAAACGGAAAATCGGGCAACCGGCAGAGAATATGAAACCAATTCAGAAAAATCAGAGCCGCATGCAGCTTCCCTCTCCCCGGGGGAAGCTTTTTATTGCCTGCTGTCAAAACTGTACTTTATTCTTCTGAAGGCAAGGTAAAAGCCTTCGTATTTTTAGGTTTATCTGCACAGACCGAAGCCTGTGATGCTTCCTGTGTAAAGGTCATAGATGTAGCCGAGGTGATAGTCACCCAGTACTGATGAAGTGGAATAAACAACTATGTTTGAGCCGTCAAGGCAGGTAGAGTCCGCCGCAAGAGTGTTTTCTATTACCCTGCCGAAGAAGTAGGGCATCGTCAGCTGCTCAAATCCGCACCAGTCGACAGCTCCGTCAAGCGGATATATGAGATTGTTTATCTTTTTGTAGAAGTCGGAAAGCTCATTTTCTTCAAGGTCATCGAGGTAAGGCTCATAGTAATACGCAAGGTCGGCATAATAGACAAGTCCGAGACTGTAGTTCTGCATAACCTCTGAGTAGCCTGTGTCCATCTCCTCGGCTGTTGATTTCCACTCATCAAGATCAAGTCCGTTGAGTACATCGTAGAACTCCCTTGAAGTCAGCTCCTCCTGATGCGCTTCATCGAGGATAAAGCAGTAGACCGTGCTTTCATCGGCGGCAATGGAGAGCGTGTAGTCCTTCTCATCAGCGGTGGAATAAGGACAGGCATTTATCACATAGAGTCTGCCGTCAATCTCCACACCGTCGCTGCTTTCATGATTATGCCTGTGGGAAGTTCCTTCAGCGCTGTCTGTCAGCGTTTCATCGGCAGAGGATTCGTCCGCAGAGAATTCCTCAGAGGAATAAACTGTCAGATACCTGTCAAACACCGACATATCCTCCGGAGCCGCCTCCTCATCATAGGCGGAAACTATATTTTTCACACGTGAGTAAAAGGCTTCCTTCTCCTCATCTGTGCATGATGTCGTCTCTATTCCCTCATAATCGTCAACCGTGTCCAGTCCGAAAAATGAGAGCGACTCATCATTATATACCGTAGTCTGCTCGGCTACGGCTCTTATGTTTATGTGATCCTTGAAATCGGGCAGAAAGTCAAAGATGATACTGCCGCATACTATGAGAAGCACAGTCACACCCGCAATTATCAGATACGGATAGACCGTCGGCAGCTTTCTCTTTCCCTGCAGCTCGTCTGTCAGATCAGGATTCTTCGTCTTCCTCCGGATACTCCTCTTCATCCTCGAACTCTTCGGTTTCCGTGAGCTCGTAAGCTTCTCCATCTCCTCCTGAGGAAGTATCGTCAGATTCTGCGGCAGCTCCTTCGGTCTTATCGGTTCCGTGGGCGCCGGCTGAGACTGCAGCTGATGAGTCTTTATCGGCTGACTTAAATCTATCGGCTGAGTCAGCTCCAGCTGCTGAGTCTGGCTTATCTGCTCCTGCGGTGTCTGCTTTCTCGGATTCGGCATCTGAAACGCCCCGCCTCCTTAATTTAGTGAAACATTTTATGTTTATGGTTATCATGGTACCCTCGCCGAGGATACTGTCTATCGTCATTACCGCGTTGTGGCGCTTGCATATCTCGGCGCAGAGTGAAAGTCCGAGGCCTGCGCCTCCCGCCTTTCTCGAGCGGGATTTATCTACCATGTAGAAAGGCTCCGTGACTCTGAGTACATCCTCCCTTGCCATTCCGCAGCCGTCATCGGTCACGCTTATCAGGGCTCTGTCACCCTCCTGCTCCACGACAAGGCGGACCTCCCCGCCCTCATCGCTTGCCTTGACCGCATTGTCTATCAGGTTATAGAGCAGCGACTTGAAAAGCTCCCTGTCGCCCCTTATCCACACCTTGACGAAAGCATAGCGAAGGCGCATGTTCTTCCTTCCTACAAGGGGGAGTGTGCTGTTGTATACCTCGGTGATAAGTCCCGGGACATAAATGTCCTCAAGGTCAAGATTTGCTGAATCGGTGGTAGCTATCTCAAGCAGCTTGCCCGACAGCGACTTCATTCTCGTGGCTTCCTCAACTATTATGTTGGAGTAATCCATGCGCTGCTTGTCGGTCACGGTCCTGCGTATCCTCAGTATGTCGGCAAAGCCGATTATCGAGGTGAGGGGAGTCTTCATCTCGTGGGCAAAGGAATCTACGAATCTCTTTCTTGATTCGGCTATTCCCTCTATCCTCTCAACATTCTCCTGTATCGCCTTGGTCATCGTGTTGACATTTTTGGAGAGCCGGCTGAATTCCACGCCGCCGCTCTCGGGGAGCCTTACGCTGTAGTCACCCTCCGTTATCTTTTTAAGTCCTGAGTTCACCCTGCCGAGCGGCCTCAGAGTAAGGCTTATCAGCACAGAGATGAGCACAGCCGCGAGCAGCGCAAGCCCCATGCTCAGGTAATTTATCGTTGTGAGCCTTGAGGAGTGCTCAGCGTATGCCTCGGTGAGATTTCTTATCGTGAAGAGCTTGTACTCCATCTTTTCAAGCTCTGCCATGCTCACCGTCACAAGGCACACCCTGTCCTCTATGTCCATGATAAGGCTCTTGCACTGCCCGTTCTCTATCGAGAGCTCAAATATCTCATCCGGGTAGTCGGTGGAGCTGGGGTAAACAAGGGAGCCGTCCGCCCCGAGAACAACTATATCTCCGTAAAAAGAGCCTGCGTCAGCGGCAAGCTCTCTGATGATATCGGTAAGTTCTTCCTGGGAAAGCAGCATGGCTCCGGTCCTTATTCTCTCGTACATGGTCCTGTTCACAAGTCCCGATGAGAAGCTTATCTGAGCAGCAGCGGCGTTTTCCTCCTCGCTGCTTATGGAAGCCGAAAAGCTTGATTCGGCAACATATATGCTCGTGGCCTCAACAGAGATAGTGACGAAAACCAGAACTATCAGAAATATCTTATGCCAGAGACGCAATCAATCACCTGCTCTCAAGTCTGTATCCAAGCTTTGGTATCGTGATGAGTTTATTCTGCAGATTGAGCTTTCTTCTCACCTTCTGCACATGAATGTCGACTGTTCTCGACTCGCCGACGAAGTCATATCCCCAGACCTCTGCGAGAAGTCTCTCTCTCGTTATCAGTATGTCGATGTTGGACATGAAGAGCGCGAGCACATCAAACTCCTTCGGGGTCATTATCACCTTTTCGCCGCCCTGGAATACCGTGTGCTTCTCCATGTCTATCTCTATGTCCTCGTAGGTGAGATTGTTGCGGCCCTTGTTGCTGCGCCTGAGCACAACCTCTATCCTTGCGAGAAGCTCAACCGCCTCGAATGGCTTCACTATGTAGTCCTCGGCGCCGAGGTGAAGGCCCTTTACCTTGTCCTGTACATCCTGAAGAGCCGTGAGGAAAATCACCGGCACTCCCTTGTTCTCAACCCTCTTCATGACCTCAAAGCCGTCAATGCCCGGAAGCATTACATCAAGCAGCACAAGGTCAAAGCTGCCCTGCATTATCCTGTCCACTGCCTCGAGGCCGTTGTCGCATATCTCTGTGTCATAGCCGGTCATGGCTATGTTGGCTTCAATCATTCTTGCTATGTTCTCATCGTCTTCTACTATGAGTATCTTTACCACAGCATGTCTCTCCTTTACTGTTCTTAAAATCTCTATATCTTCATGATCACTCCGCCTCCACGCGAAATGAGCACGATAAGGTCATTCTGACACTATTTTTTAACATATTATATTAAAAATCGTTCTGTAAATCAAGCAGTTTAAAATAATCTCTGTTTAAAATGAAAGAGTATGAAAATTTTCGGCTTTTTTCAATCTTTGCTTGTCAAGCATTTTCGAAAATGTCCCAAAAAAATCGAAACATAAGCCCCAGAGAAA
>R21__coassemble_1006_pt1 | contig 20519 bp, 18 predicted proteins | sample R21__metabat2_high_PE_066 | metagenome-assembled genome bin R21
GTTCAGGAGATGAAGGGTTACATGGGCATCGGATGCATATCCGACTATGAGCCTCAGCCTCTTATAGTCAGATCTCATCACGGAACCTATGCGATAACTACGGTCAGCAAGATAAACAATGTTGATGCAATCATCAAAGAAATATTTTCGACCAACAACATGCATTTTCTCGAGATGAGCGGCGGAGATATAAACGCAACCGAACTGGTTGCCGCCATCATCAACCAGAAGGACAACATAATAGACGGCATAAATTATGCCCTGGAGCTTGTTGAGGGTTCTCTATCCATACTTCTCATGACTCCAAAGGGAATCTACTGCGCAAGAGATAAGCTGGGCAGAACTCCTGTGATTCTAGGCAAAAAAGAGGATGCATACTGTGTTACATTCGAAAATTTTGCCTACAGAAATCTCGGCTATACCGACTATAAGGAGCTTGGACCGGGTGAGATAGATATAATCACACAGGACGGAGTTAAAATGCTCAAGGCTCCCGGCGACAAGATGAAGATGTGCACGTTCCTCTGGGTTTACTATGGTTATCCGTCAACCTCTTATGAGGGAATGAGTGTTGAGCAGATGCGCTACAACTGCGGTGCAGCTATGGCAAAGAGGGATAATGTAAAACCCGATGTTGTCGCAGGTGTGCCGGATTCCGGAACAGCTCACGCAGTCGGATATGCAAATGAATCCGGAGTGCCTTTCTCAAGACCATTCATTAAGTATACACCCACATGGCCCCGTTCATTCATGCCCACTATTCAGAGCAGAAGAAACTTTATCGCAAAGATGAAGCTCAGCGCTGTCCAGGACCTTATCGAAGGAAAGAGTCTTCTCATAATTGATGACTCCATCGTCAGAGGTACTCAGCTCAGGGAAACAACAGAGTATCTTTATAACAGCGGAGCAAAAGAGGTTCACATAAGACCTGCATGCCCTCCTCTTGTATACGGCTGTAAGTACCTCAACTTCTCAAGATCCCGTTCAGAGATGGACCTTATAACAAGAAGAGTCATTTCCCGCCTTGAAAATACCGAGAATGTCAGCGAAGAGGTGCTGAAGCAGTATACCGATCCGGATTCTCCAAAATATGAAACAATGGTCGAGGAGATAAGGAAAGAACTGAACTTCACATCTTTGAGATTCAACCGCCTCGATGATATGCTTAAGGCTGTCGGAATTGATGAAGATAAGCTCTGCACCTACTGCTGGGACGGAAAAGAATAATACCATAAATACAGAAAAAGGACTTCCGCTGAGAAAACGGAGGTCCTTTTACCATGTTCTGTAAGATTTCAAGGGCAATAAAAAAGATCTGCCCCATGGACAGATCTGGCGCAGAAGGAGGGATTTGAACCCTCGCGCCGGTTTCCCGACCTACTCCCTTAGCAGGGGAGCCCCTTCACCACTTGGGTACTTCTGCAAGTGTAAAGTAAGGATAAAATATAAGATGGCGGAGAGGAAGGGATTCGAACCCTTGGTACGTCGCCGTATCACTAGTTTTCAAGACTAGCTCCTTAAACCGCTCGGACACCTCTCCACAACAATGTGAAGTTTATCATATAAGTAAAGTTTTGTCAAGAAAAATCTCTGGGCGCGCAGGGATTATATAAACTGCTTATGATAAAGTTGCGATATACAGAAATGGAAAATGCCGGTCCCTCAACCGTCACACTAACGCAAGACATATTGGAGAATTTCCCAAAGCTCAGTATGAGTATCTCAGATAAAAGACTCGCACAGGCTGGGTACTTACAGTATCCTTGGCCGGTACGAGTCTGTACATTGAATTTATGATTGAACCGCCATGTACCGAAGCTGCATACGTTGGTGTGAAGGACCGGAGACTAATCATCGTCTCCTGCTCGATAGTGCAGTTATCCTCTAAATACATCCTTAGTTGTAAAAGATTACCTGCGAATCTTCGTAATCCGGCCTGTTCTCCTTTGGAGAATGAAAGTTTTCCCCTTCAGCAGGATAGCCGAAAGCAATTATAGAGTGGGGAATAAGATTGTCACCAAGCTTGAAGAGTGCCTTCTGAGCTTCTACACGTTCCATCTGAGGATATGTTCCAAGCCAAACGGAGCCTATGCCGAGAGCTTCAGCAGTAAGACACATGTTCTGCCCGGCTATTGCTCCATCAATAATCCAGTAATCTTTTGCCGGAGGAAATGCTCTGTCAAGGTCTCCGCAAATAAGAATTGCGGTGTCAGCATTCCTGAGAGGTTCTGCAGGCCTGCCATTTGCATCTGCCATTTTGTTCAGCAGTTCACGATTTCTTACTACTATGAACTTCCAGTCCCTTGTATTGGCGCAGGAAGCCCCGACATGTCCCGATTTTATTATGGTCATCAGGTCTTCATCGCTGATTTTTCTTTCTGAGTATCTGCGTATGCTTCTTCTGTTGAATATATTATCTAATGCATCCATTGTCTTACCTCATTTTATGGTTGTGATGTTTATTTTCTTAATCCATTTTCTTGATTTCAGTCTGAAAATACACCATACGGCTTTGATGATCTGGTCGATTTTAAGGAAAGTGTAGATCCAGAATGCAGGAAGATGAAGCACCAGACCGGCAAGATAACCAAGCGGAATGGAAGCGACCCATAGGAAAAGGACATCTGCTGCCATCAGGAATTTTGTATCACCACCGCCTCTGAGCACGCCTTTAGTGAGGATTGAGTTGATTGACTGGAATATGACAATGAAGCCAACCGCCATCATAAGCTGTTCAGCAATTCCTCTTGTTTCCTCAGTGATATTATATGCGCTGATAATCGGCCCGCTTATGAGCATTATGAGAACACCTGCAAATACTCCTATCACGCTTCCAAGACCAAGAAAAGTAAATCCCTGCTTCTGCGCTTTTTCAACATCGCCTTCACCGAGCGTGTGTCCGGTCATGATAGAAGAAGCGTTGGATATGCCCTGAATGAATACAGTAGAAAGCTGTACAGTTACCTGTGTGATGGCATTTGCACTGACAAAAGAGCTTCCAAGTCTTCCTATTACCATTGTAACGGTGTTGTTTCCGAATGCCATCAGCCCGTCAGAGACAAGAACAGGGATTGAAATGGTGATGTAGTCACGGAGCATATCGCCGCATTTCATGAAGAGATCCTTAAATCTGTACCTGACTTTTTTATCCTTCACAAAGAAATAGCCGCAGATAAAGGTAAATTCAAATATTCTTGAAATAAGTGTACCGAGAGCAGCTCCGGCAACTTCCATCCTCGGCGCGCCGAATTTTCCGAAAATGAATACATAATTGCATCCGATATTGATAAAGAATGCGCATATGCTTGAGTAAAGAGGTATCGTCACACTGCCAACGCTTCTCAGGACAATTGTTGTTACAAGGGAGAATCCCATCAGCAGGTAAGAGGGGATACTCCAGTTAAGATATCGTATTCCTTCTGTGATAACGGCTTCCTCACTGGTGTAGATTCTCATTATCCATCCGGGAAAGAATATAGTTATCAGAGTAAAAATACTTCCGATTATGAAACATAGTCTGAACATTATGGTGCAGGCTTTTTTCAGGGAAACAATTTCCTGTGAGCCCCAGAATCTTGCTGTGAGTACATTTGCGCCCATTCCCATGCCCATGCACAGTATGTGAAAAATATTAATAAACTGATTAGGTAAACTGGATGCTGATATAGCAACCTCTCCAAGGCTTCCAAGCATTATCGTGTCCATCATGTTGACGCCTATGGTGATAAGTCCCTGTAAGGCTATTGGAAGCCCTATGGAGACAAGCTTTTTGTAGAAAGCTCTGTCACCCATATATTCTCGTATATTCAATGGTAAAACCTCCGTTTGTAGTTATTAACACCATTATAAAATCTGATAGTTGCAATTGCAATAGTTTTTGTGTTAAAAAACAGCTGACCACATTGAATGCAGTCAGCTAAGAAATCTGAACGATTCGATTATAGACTCTTAAAACTTATCAAGAGGAACTGTTTCGGCCATCTTTTTGTAAGCAGCTTCGCTCGGGTGCAGGTGATCTCCGCTGTCATAACCATTTCTGAAAGCTTCCGGCTTGTCAGGATCACGAAGAGCGGCATCGAAATCTATGCAGCCTTTAAATCTGTCTGAACTCCTGAGCCATTCATTGAATTCGTTCTTGAGTTTTTCCCTGAAGTCAGCATAGGTTCGCCAGCCGAAAATAGGGAGGAGGGTTGCGCTCCATGCGCCCAGCTTCAGCTTATCCACAGAATCAAGATATATCTCAGATACGCCTCTGATCATTTCCTCACAGGTAGGGAGATCCGACCATGGTCTGAAAATGTTTACATCAGTTCCTACAGGATGGATTATATCGTTAATTCCATGCTGAATAATAACATCTGTCGCTCCGAAAGTGTTCATTTCTCTCTCAAAACGATTGGCGCCTTTTTTGCCGTATGCCAGATATGTAATGCAGTCGTATTCCCTGAGGATTCGTGTACCGCTTACAGCGCGTCTTATTATTGCTATGTCTGTGAAGTTCTCATCAAAGCATCTCAGAGCAAGATAGTCCGGCCACGATTGGGCTGTGATTGAGTCACCGTAGCATATTACTGCGTGATTCTTTTCATCAGTCAGTATATCTATTGTGTTTAAAAACCAGTACCACTGAGTTTCTCGTGAGAGACTGACAGGAAGAGCTTCTGCTTCGCAGAAATCTCCATATGCGTAATAACCCTTTGATAATGGGCCGGTGAGCCTTGTGGCAGAGTTCATTTGCGTAAAATCACGCATGTACATGCTCACAGCAATAAACTCTCCTCTCCTGACGGGGAAAGCGATGCTGTCGCTGACTGTTTCTTCAGCAGGGCCTATAGTTACTTCAGCTTTGCCGCCAAAGGTAATGTCTGCAGATTCTGAAGTCAGAACTCCTGTCATGCCGTCACATTTTGAAATCTTTATCTTATCAATTCTGACAGGCTCCGTTCCGGTTTCGTTGGAGAGTCTTATTCTGATGTCACTGCCCGTAAAAAACATTTTCACAGGATAACGAAGTGTAAGGCTTTTTGAATATGTAGAAGGTTTTCTGTCAGTTATGCTGGTAGCAGTTCCCCAGCAGGATACCCACTTAGTGTTTGACATATTTTTCTCCGTTAAATGAACTTGTTAAGCTCTGGGGCATAAGAATATCCGACTGCCGACAGTTTATCGGTAACAGCCGATATATCTATACCCAGATCATCACAAAGACTTTCAAGGTCATCGTCGCCATCTCTTAGCTTTGTGTTAATATAGCTCAGCAGCATGATGGGATCATTCGGTAAATTCATAAAATTTCTCCAAAAAAAGATTTAATGTATTTTCAAACCGAAAAAAGTCTGATATAATATTCATGTTCAGTGCCCGTAGCTCAGCTGGATAGAGCGCAAGACTCCGACTCTTGAGGCCGCTGGTTCGACTCCAGTCGGGTGCGCCAAAAAGGGATGGCAGAAAGTCATCCCTTAATTTTTTTGCTCTTTCTGGATCTTGACAACAGTTTCAAAAGTATCAGGATCCTGAAGGACTTTTATAACCTGTTTTCTGTCATTTATCCTTACCGCAAGTGAATATATAAGACTTAACAGAGAGACAAAAGCTGAAAAAGTTTTCGCTTTCCTGTTCCTTTTAGTCTTTCGTCTGCTGGATGCAACGGATCTCTGCTTTGTTTTTTTCATGGTAATATCAGTTCACAAATATTTTGCAGGGCTTCAGTGTGTTTGGAAAGAGAAATATCTTCTAACAAAAAGAACTCCGGATTAATGGAGTTCTTATTTTCATTATTCTTCTTCGTCAGACTCAGGCATATCCCAGTTGTGCCATACATTCTGAACATCATCATTGTCTTCGAGCATGTCAAGAAGCTTCTGCATCTTCTCGATTGTCTCCTCATCCTCAAGCTTCGAGTATGTGTCAGGTATCATTGAGACTTCTGCGGATACAAAAGTGTATCCCTTTGCGATAAGGTCTGAGCTTACTGCAGCAAAGTCACTCGGCTCTGTATAGATTTCAAATACATCCTCATCAGCCTGGCAGTCTGATGCACCAACCTCGAGAGCATCCATCATGACTGTATCCTCGTCAAGACCCTCTCTGTCAATTACGATAAGTCCTTTCTGATTGAACATGAAAGAAACGCAGCCCGTTGTACCCATGTTTCCGCCGTTCTTTGCGAAAGCATGTCTTACATCAGCAGCAGTTCTGTTCTTGTTGTCGGTAAGAGTCTCAACTATAACTGCTATTCCGCTCGGGCCATAGCCTTCATAAGTTGCATTTTCAAAGCTTGCGCCGCCGGCTTCACCCGCAGCTTTTTTGATTATTCTCTCAATGTTGTCGTTGGGAACATTGTTGGCCTTTGCCTTTGCAATGACAGTCTTGAGTGCTGAGTTCTGGTTAGGATCACCGCTTCCTCCGGTCTTAACTGCAACAGCAAGCTCACGGCCGATTTTTGTGAATACCTTTGCTCTTGCTCCGTCGGTCTTTTCTTTCTTTCTCTTAATGGTGCTCCATTTTGAATGTCCGGACATAATATCCCTCTTTCATATTAAAATAAAATTAATTGTAAAATTTACCTGTGTAGTATACCATAAAGCAGAATTCAAATCAATACTTATTCTTCAATCAAAGCGGATTAAAGCATAAATCTCCTGTTCTGCCGGTTGATTCTCAGCAGTTTTCCGACTCGAATTTCTTCATGAATTCAACCAGTTTTTTTACACCATCGGCAGGCATTGCATTGTAAATTGAAGCTCTCATTCCGCCTACGGAGCGATGTCCCTTGATATTGACAAATCCGGCCTCTTCAGCTTCCCTGCAGAACTTTGCGTCAAGTTCCTTGTCGCCTGTGACAAACGTTACATTCATTATTGAGCGGCTGCTTTTTTCAGCGCATGGCTTAAAGAGCTTTGATGAATCAAGATAGTCATACAGAACCTCTGCCTTGGCTTCGTTAAGCTTCTGCATATTTTCAAGGCCGCCTATATCATCCCTTATCCACTCGAGAACGAGCTTGCACATGTAAATGCTCCAGCATGGGGGAGTGTTGTACATGGAGTCATTGTCAGCCATTGTTTTCCAGTTAAGCATAAGCGGAGTTCTGTCCTGTGTTTCACCGAGAAGGTCCTCACGCACAATAACTATAGTAAGTCCCGCAGGCGCTACATTCTTCTGAGCTCCAGCGTAGAGAACTCCGAACTTTTTTACATCTATGGGCTTCGAAAGTATGCATGATGATATATCAGCTACAAGCGGGACATCGCCGGTATCCGGAATATACGGATAAGCGGTTCCATAGATGGTATTGTTGAAGCATATATGTACATAATCGGCTTCAGGGTCAAAATCCCCGACACTCAGCTCGGGAATATATGAGAATGTTTTGTCCTTGCTCGAGGCGACTATCCTTGCGTCACCAAACCTTGCACCCTCCTGATAAGCTCTTGTTGAGAACTGACCGGTCAGCACATAGTCGGCCTTATGATTTTTCGTCATTAGATTTAAGGGGATAGAAGCAAACTGAGTCGAAGCGCCTCCCTGGAGGAAGAGCACTTTATAATTATCAGGAATGTTCATCACTTCACGGAGAAGTGCCTCGGCATCTCTTATTATCCTGTCATAGACCTTCGAGCGGTGTGACATTTCCATTACAGATTGTCCGCTTCCTTCATAATCCATGATTTCCGATGCAGCCTTTTTCAAAACTGCTTCAGGAAGCATCGAAGGTCCTGCCGAAAAATTATATACACGGTTCATTCTATTTCCTCCGTTTTTTATAAGGTATGATGATTCAATCTTACTTTGCTTACAAATTCTTGGTTCCTGCCACAGGAAAGCACTGATTAAAACAGTGTCAACTATGTCTGACAGCAAAGAAAATGCCTTTATGAGGCAGAAATGCTGACAATGGACCTCTCTATTCTATATTTAAGAAGATATATTTGCAAGTGAAATTTTGTATTACTTCTGATTTTGCGCAACAGGGAGTTTTTATAATTCTGAGCCTGACTGCATAAAGTAAGTCTCCGTTATCCTTGTGGTTAACTCGTGTGTACCCTGCCTTCAAAGCCGTCAATACTTTATCGAAAAAATAAAAGAGGCAGAAAAAATCTGCCTCTAAATGGTGGACGCTAACGGACTTGAACCGCTGACCCCCTGCACGTCAAGCAGGTGCTCTAGCCAGCTGAGCTAAGCGTCCTTTTCTTCTCAACAATTGGTATTCTATTACATTTCTTTCTGATTGTCAAGCACAATTTTAATGTTGGTGAGATGTATTATAACCCATTTATGATAATGTCCTAATATACCACAAGGGAAAATGTCTGATGAAATATAATATTTCCATCAAAAGAAGGAGATGACTGTTATCGGGAGAATAGTGCTGTCAATAGATTAAGAAAAGAAATCTGAGGTGATCTAAGCATCAGCAGGTAAACCGGCTGAAATCTATAAATACCCCTAAGTGATAATGGAATTTTTCTTTTGTGATTTCTTCCACGAGAGTCCTAACCCATTGTAGAAGGAACCTTCTCTTTATGACACATACAGACAGCAAATCTTGACTAATTTCCGATGTTGAATTATACTAACACTTACATTGTGTCATCAGCACATCTTTGACAGCTGATTTGAAATAAATTTGTAAGGAACGATAACAGATGAAGAAACTTGATGATAACTTAAAGTCAGCCGGTATATTTCTCGGTGTTACCTTCGGAGCCGGATGGCTTATACTGCTTATAGCCTTTATAATGGGCTTCAGGGATGCTTACGCCTCTTATTCAGGAGTGCTCAGTATAATGATGATTGCTCCCCTTGGCGGTAATCTCGCAGCAAGAGTGCTGACGGGAGAAGGCTTTGAGAGAATGCGTATAAAACCTAATTTCAGGCATAACATCATCAAATATATATGCTCGTATTTTTTTCCAATTATCTTTATTGCCGGCGGCATGATGATCTTCTATATGCTGAATAACAGTGCCCTTGATTCAGCCGCAACTATCTATTCTGAAGCATGGGCGGAAGCATATGATATGGATATCAATCAGGGTTACGGAACATTCCTTACATCAACTATAATTTTTCCTGCCCTTGTGGCTCCGCTTTCATATATCCTCTTTGCGTTTATGAGTGAGCTTGGCTGGAGAGGATATTTACTGCAGAAGCTGACAAATAAATTCGGAATGATTCGCGCTGCGCTGTTTACCGGAGTGTGCCAGTGGGTGTGGTTCCTGCCGCTTGTCATAATGGGATTTTCCTATGGCAGACTGTATACCTCTTATCCCTTTGGCGGAATCGGGCTGTCGCTGCTTTTCTTTGTGGGACTGAGTTTTGTTGAGTCATATTTTACTTACAGGATTGGCAGTGTAATTCCCGCAGCACTGTTCTTCAGCGCAGTTTACAGCCTTAAGGATATCGGACTCTATTTCCTTACTGAGGAATATACTCGTGATATAACTGCAAAGGGCGCACATACTACCGAGCTTATGCTTCTGGGACCGAGTGCTACAGGACTTTTCGGTATGGCGGTTATCCTGCTCGCAGGACTTCTTTACCTCTTCAGATTCAGAAGAATGGAGTGGGATGAGTACGATGAAAAGGTCTCAAATGTAAGAGGAGAGAGGAAACGCAAAAGCAAAGAAGCAGACGAATTCTGATGAATACAAACGAACATCCCTCAGCTTTGTAACGGCTGAGGGATGTTTTATAAATACTATCTTTCATTAAGTGGAATGTATTTTCTTGTCTCAGGAAGTGCCCTGTAAGCAGGTCTCATTATTCTGCCGCCCGTCTGCAGCTCTTCTATCCTGTGAGCGCACCATCCTGCAATTCTTGCCACTGCAAAGAGAGGCGTGAAAAGGTCTTCCGGTATGCCAAGCATCTCATAAACAAGACCTGAGTAGAAGTCGACATTTGCGCAGATTACCTTGCTGTCACCCTTAACATTGAGGAATGCCTGGGGAGCAAGCCTCTCGATTCTCTCGTAGAAGTCAAATTTTTCAGCATAACCATCACGCTTTGAAGCAAGCTTTTTAGCTTGTGTCTTCAGGATTACGGCTCTCGGATCACTTTTTGTGTAAACAGCATGTCCAACACCATAAATAAGTCCGCTTCTGTCACCGGCTTCTTTTCTCAATATCTTTTCAAGGTATGCCTCAGTCTCATCATCGCTCGTCCAGTCCTTTACGCCTTCCATGAGGTCTTTCATCATCTCAAGAACCTTGTGATTGGCTCCACCGTGTCTGAAACCTTTGAGGGAACCGATAGCAGCGCCGATGGTGGAGTAAATATCTGTTTCAGCACTGGTCAGAACTCTTGCAGTAAATGTGGAGTTGTTTCCGCCGCCATGCTCGGCATGAATAGCCATGCAGAGATCGAGGAGCTTAGCTTCTTCATCTGTAAAGTTTCTGTCCTCACGGATAGCATTCAGTATTGATTCAGCAGTTGAATGTCCTTTCTCAAAGGGATGGAAAAACATGCTCTGCTTGTCAAAATACCTTCTCTTGACCTGGTATGCGTATGACATGATGGACGGGAGCTTCGCAATAAGCTCGATGCTTTCCTTCATGTTGTTCTCAAGGCTCAGGTTATCAGGATCCTTGTCATAGCTGTAGAGAGTCAGAACGCCTCTGGCCATCTTGTTCATGATGTTCCTTGATGGATTCTTCATGATAACATCTTCCGGGAAATACTCCGGAAGCTCTCTGTTCTCATACAGAATTTCGCATATCCTGTCATACTGCGCTTTTGTCGGGAGATTTCCGAATATCAGAAGCCAGACGACCTCTTCAAAGCAGAATCTTCCTTCAGACTGGCATCCGGAAATAATATCGGCAACATTTATTCCCCTGTAGGTGAGTTTTCCCTCATCAGGGATCTTGTCACCGTCATTTATGAGATAACCGTGAACATTGCATATGTGGGTGAGTCCGGCCATGACTCCGGTTCCGTCGCTGTTCCTCAGACCTCTCTTTACCTGATTATTCGCAAATTCTTCCTTTGTGATGATGTTATTCTTCTTATATTCCTCACAGAGCTCAGTGAGAATATCTTCTCTGAAATTTTCCTGCATCAAGACCGTTCCTTTCCGTTAAAGTCTTTCTTTCTTCCTATTATGCAATTTATAATGTAATTTATCATACCGTCTTTACATTTTGTCTGATATTATATAATAACAAACTGGCATATTCAAGCCTGATTGCAAAAAAATACATTTTAAAATTCATTTTCGGCTTAAATCACTGCAAAAATCTAAAATATTATCTTATTTTTGAATAATTTGCTAATTAATAAATGCAAACTCATGGGATTCATAAGCTTCATTGTACCGTTCATCAGCGGAATTTCATTTAAATCTGTACAAAATTTAATAATTGTGGTAAGATACAAGGTGTTTTTAGATTTGAGTTTTCATGAATAACACATAATTTGCCCGTTACGGAGGTTTATAATATGTCACAGCTTTATTCAAATGAATCGATACTTTCCTGGCTGAAGTATTTTGCGGACAACACCCAGCTTGATCTTGAGAGACTCAAGATGCTCGATATTACAAAGGAGCACAGAAGCCTTATACCTACAGTTGAGTCACACAAGACTGTTCTCGTATTCACTGAGGCAGGAGATAAGGATATCTTTTATCATATGTGGGAGGCAGGACTTGGCGAGTGCGATGTCTGGTATAATGAAGGCAGCGAGCCAGCAGGTGAAGTCAAGTGCGATAAGCTAAGCAATATGATTAACAGGAAGATAAATGCTTCCGCAGCAATGCTCATAGTCAATAATCAGGCAAGAAATACCTACAAGATAGGCATGGACAATGCTCTTTTCAGAAAGGGATCGATCCATTATGTGGGCAGTGAGATAAGAGCGGTTATCCTTAATAAAATGAACGTGGGTTCACAGGATGATATCGTGGTGATCAGCGGTGAGAGCATAGCAATAGAAGCAGCCATGATAGCCTCTGAAGGCTCTGTCACAGCAGTTGAATATAAGCGTGAGGATAGAGAAACCATGGAGGAGAACATTGACTACTTCGGCCTCGACAATATCCATGTTGTCGATCATGTAGGCGATGATACCATGGCAGAGCTGCCGGTTCCCTCCCTTGTATTTATGGTTGCATCGGCGACACTGGAAAAGGAGCTCGATTATTTCACAAAGCTTAACCCGAATGTGAAGTTTGTCGTCTACACCCTCGATTTTAATGTCGCTGCAAATATAGATAAGATATTTGAGAGCTTTGGCATCAGAAGAACCAAGGAGATACAGATATCTGTTTCTGTCCTTAAGAGCAACAATACTTTCGAACAGCAGCCGGCACCATGGCTTATCTGCGGTGAAGCTCAGGCTGAGTGATTTACGGGTGAGGTTTTAAAGATGAAACAGGAAGATGAAAGGTTTGTGGTTGTTTACAAATACGGTGCTTCACTGAAGGATAGCGGTGTGCGCCAGATTCTTGTTGACAGGGAGACTGGTGTAAACTATCTTGTCATGAAGTCCGGCTCTGGTACCGGCATCACACCACTGCTTGATTCTGACGGCAAAGTTATAGTAACAAAATAGATTTTTAAAATGGACTGCTCTGCTTTTCTCAGCGGTTCATTTTTCTTTTCTTTATTTGACATAATTTTATTGAGGGTGTACACTTGAGACATGAAAATGCGGTGTTTGTACCGGAATCTAATTATTGATGCGGAGTAATATATGAAGCTTTCAGAATTATTAAAAACTGTTAAATATACTGCTGAATGTTCACCGGAGAATGTCGAGATAACTTCAATTGCATATGATTCCCGAAAGGTTACTCCGGGTTCTCTGTTTGTCTGTCTGAAGGGCGCTGCGGCTGATGGACACAGATATGTTGATTCAGCTGTGAAGAATGGTGCGGCGGCTGTCCTTGCCTGTGAAAAAGTGGATGCTGAAGTCCCTGTTGTCTACACTGATGACACAAGAGAGGCGCTGGCACTTCTCTCGATAGAATTCTTTGACCACCCGGCAGATAAGCTTACTACTATCGGCATAACCGGAACAAAGGGCAAGACAACTACCGCCATTATGCTGAAGTCCATACTTGAGGCTGCCGGCTTTAAAACCGGAGTTATTGGAACTATTGGAGTGCTTATCGGCGATGAGCTTACTCAGACCGATAATACCACACCTGAAAATTATGAGATTCAGCGCTTCATGGCACAGATGGTGGAAAAAGGATGCCGATACTGCGTGATGGAGGTTTCCTCAATAGGTCTCAGGGATAAGAGAGTGTTTGGCTATACATTCGATGTCGGAGCATTCACAAATTTCTCAGAGGATCACATAGGAGGCGTCGAGCATAAGGATATGGCAGAGTACCTTTACTGTAAATCTCTGCTGTTTAAGCTCTGCCGGATAGGAGTCATAAATATAGACGATTCAAACTGGCAGGGTATGATAAATGATCACAGCTGTGATATACTTACTTATGGATTTGATAAAGCAGCAGACATCTATGGCGAAAATAACCGCCTCTACAGCGAGCCCGGATTTATCGGTTCAATTCTTGATGTTCACGGGAAATGTGAGGCAGAGTTCAGAATAGCTACTCCGGGTAAATTCAATGCCTATAATTCCCTTGCCGCGCTCTCTGTCTGCCATGTTCTCGGTATTGATATGGAAGCAGTAAAGAAGGGCCTGGCTTCGGTAAGAGTAAAGGGCAGAGTTGAGCCTGTACCGGTACCCGGAAAATTTACTCTGCTTATCGACTATGCGCATAATGCTCTCAGCATGGAGAATATACTTTCAACCCTGAGGGAGTATAATCCACACAGACTTATTGTCATGTTCGGAGCCGGAGGAAACAGACCCAAGGTAAGGCGATTCGAGATGGGTGAAGTAGCCGGAAATATGGCCGATCTCTCCGTCCTAACCGCAGACAATTCCCGCTTTGAAGATGTTAACGATATAATTGCTGATATAAAAGTCGGCATGTCCAAGACAAGCGGAAAGTTTATTGAGATTCCTGACAGGAGAGAGGCTATAAAGTGGTGCCTTGAAAATGCAGAGGATGGTGATATCGTCGTCCTTGCCGGAAAGGGACATGAGGACTATCAGGAGATAAAGGGTGTCAAGTATCCTTTTGATGAGCGTGTTGTGATAGCTGAGATATTAGCTGCACAGAACTCATAAAAGGTAAAAATATTATCTGAAGAAAGGCATTAAGATGGAAAAGAATCTTACATTTGATTTTCTCAAAGAGGCTGATGAGAAGTTCAGTTCTGAAAAAAAGAATATACTTGCTATGAATGCAGTAGTCGCAGGCGGTGTTGAAAAGGCTGCACTGGCTTACGATGGAGAGAGAAATAACCGCCATACATTTTCAATCGAGCTGAAAAACGGCGAGATAACAAACCAGAAGCAGTCGGGCCGCTGCTGGATGTTCGCATCGCTTAACACAATGAGATTCCGTGTCATGAAGAATCTCAATCTTGAGAACTTTGAGCTTTCCCAGGCATATCCGCTCTTTTATGACAAGCTTGAAAAATCCAACTATTTCCTTGAGTCAATTCTTAAGACTCTTGATGAGCCGACAAATTCCAGGCTTATATCATATCTTCTGATGGGACCTCTCGGTGACGGCGGACAGTGGGATATGTTCTGTGCGCTTACCGATAAATATGGTGTTGTACCGAAGGACTGCATGCCTGAGTCGGTCTCATCATCTGCGACAAGAGATATCACAAATTATCTTCATAAGAAGCTGAGAGAGTATGCCTGCAGATTAAGACAGGCTCATGCAGCAGGAAAGGCTGAGACCGAACTGAGAGAAATGAAGAAGGGCTATATGGAAGAAATCTATAAGATGCTCTGCATAGCTTTCGGCAAACCACCTGTAAGCTTTACTTTTGAAGTTACCGATAAGGACGGAAAGTTTATCCGTGATGAGAACATAACTCCTAAGGAATTCTTTGCTAAGTATGTGAAAATGGATCTCTCCGATTATGTTTCCCTTATAAATGCCCCAACTGCAGATAAGCCGTATAACAGAACTTATACGGTGAAATTCCTCGGCAATGTAATAGAGGGAAGACCGGTTAAATATCTCAATCTTACAAGCGATGAGCTGAAGGCAACAGCAATAGCCCAGATGAAGGATGGACTTCCGGTGTGGTTTGGCTGTGATGTCGGACAGAGAAGTACAAGGGACAGCGGAATCATGGATATAAAGGCTGTTGATGTTGAAACCCTTTTCGGCACTGAGTTCACCATGACAAAAGCTGAAAGACTTGATTACGGTGAGAGTCTCATGACTCACGCAATGGTATTCCTCGGTGTAAATCTTGATGAAAACGGCAGGCCAAATCGCTGGAAGGTAGAGAACAGCTGGGGCGATCAGCCGGGCAACAAAGGCTATTATGTCATGAGCGACGAGTGGTTTGATGAGTACAATTATCAGATAGTTGTCGACAAAAAATATCTTACCGATGAGCAGAGAGCAATGCTTGCGCAGGAGCCGATAGAGCTTGAACCTTGGGATCCTATGGGTTCACTTGCCCTGTGACAAAAGCATCCGAATTGTTTTCATCAGTTGCTGATACATTTAAAACCGCTCTGTCCGGGGCGGTTTTATCAGACCGGGGAGGAAATTTCCAAATTCGGCATGACTCGCACTGTTCTTAAGTCTGGAGTAATGAAGCACTCTGTGAAGTATGATAATCAAAAACAGCTTTACTAATTCGAAACTTTAATATATAATGAAAAAACACAAGTATTTTTCAGGAGGAAAGTTATGTTATCAGATATTGAAATAGCTCAGCAGGCTAAGCTCGTACCGATAGCTCAGATAGCTTCGGGACTTGGTATTTCCGAAGAAGAACTCGAACCATACGGAAGATATAAGGCAAAGGTTAATAATGGTGTTTTTGAGAGATTGAAGGATAAGCCTGATGGAAAGCTCATCCTCACAACCGCTATCAATCCTACCCCTGCAGGAGAGGGCAAGACTACAACAGTGGTAGGTCTTGGCGAGGCTATGGCAAAGATTGGCAAGAATGCCATAATCGCTCTCAGAGAGCCATCCCTTGGACCGGTTTTCGGAGTAAAGGGCGGAGCTGCAGGCGGCGGATATGCGCAGGTACTCCCAATGGAGGATATCAACCTTCATTTTACAGGTGATATGCATGCCATCACAAGCGCAAATAATCTTTGCTGCGCTATGCTCGATAACCATATGCAGCAGGGCAATAAGCTGAATATTGATGAGAGAAGAATACTCATAAAGAGATGCCTCGATATGAACGACCGTGCTCTCAGAAATATAGTCATAGGTCTCGGCGGCAAGGTAAATGGCATCCCGAGAGAGGACGGCTTCATCATCACAGTTGCAAGTGAAGTTATGGCAATTCTCTGCCTTGCTAATGACATAGAAGATCTTAAGAAGAGACTCGGTGATATGCTCATTGCTTATACCCGCGACAATAAGCCTGTTTATGCAAGAGATATCAAAGCTGACGGAGCAATGACAGCTCTGCTTAAGGATGCGATAAATCCTAATCTTGTTCAGACTCTCGAGGGAACTCCTGCTGTCATGCATGGCGGTCCTTTTGCGAATATCGCTCACGGCTGTAATTCAGTAAGAGCTACAAAACTTGCATTAAAGCTCGCAGACTATGCGATCACAGAAGCAGGCTTCGGATCTGATCTCGGAGCGGAGAAGTTCCTTGACATTAAGTGCAGAAAGGCTGGCCTTACACCGAGCTGTATAGTTGTAGTTGCTACAGTCAGAGCTCTCAAGTATAACGGCGGTGTTCCTAAAGCAGAACTTTCAGGTGAGAATGTAGAAGCTCTTAAGTCTGGCATTGTTAACATGAAAGCTCATGTTGAGAATATGCAGAAATACGGTGTGCCGGTAGTAGTGGCTATCAACAGATTCCCAAGCGATACAGAAGCTGAGCTTCAGGTCATAGATGATACATGCAGAGAGCTCCGGGTTCCTTATGCTCTTTCCGAGGTCTTCACAAAGGGTGGAGAAGGCGGAGCAGAGCTCGCAAAGGTTGTTGTAAAGACAATCGAGGAGAATGAGGGCAAGTCAAACTTTGCGCCTATCTATCCTCTTGATATCCCGACTGAAGAGAAGATTGAAACTATAGCTAAGAAAATTTACGGAGCAAAGGGTGTAAGCTTTACAAATGCAGCAAAGAAATCTCTTAAGGATATAAAGGCTCTCGGAGCTGACGAGCTTCCTGTCTGCATTGCAAAGACCCAGTATTCACTTTCAGATAACGCAGCCTTACTCGGCAGACCGACCGATTTTGAGATAACGATTCGTGATGTCAGACTCTCAAACGGAGCAGGCTTCGTAGTTGCTTATGCCGGTGACATCATGACGATGCCGGGCCTTCCAAAGGTGCCTGCTGCTGAGAATATTGATGTTGAAAACAATGTGATTTCAGGTCTGTTCTGATAGATATCTTTTCCAAAATGAAAAAAGAGTTCTATTCACATTCTGTGGAAGAGACGGAAAAAATAGCAGCAGATTTTGCTCTTAGCCTTAGGCCAAATGATGTAGTTGCATACACAGGTTCCATGGGTATGGGAAAAACTGCTTTCACACGTGGAATAATGAAAGGACTGGAAGCTGACGATGTCGTTTCCAGTCCGACATTTGCACTCGTTAACGAATACGCCTCTCCACGGTTTACTGTGTACCATTTTGATATGTACAGGATAACAAGCTGGAATGATCTTTATTCAACCGGCTTTTTTGATTATCTTGACAGCGGTGCGGTACTGCTAATCGAGTGGAGCGAGAATATTGATAATGCCCTGCCTGATGGCACAATAACCGTAAATATTGAAAAAGGGCCTGAAGATAACGACAGGCTGATAACGATAGAGAGATAACCTGAATATGCGAATACTTTCAATAGAATCCTCAGCATTTCCGGCCTCGGCTGCCATCCTTGATGATGGAAAGATAACAGCTGAGTTCTACATAAATACATCTTTTACTCACAGTCAGACTCTTATGCCGATGGTGAAGTCAGTTCTCGAACTTACTAAGACCGATATTAAGGATATAGATCTGATAGCGGTTGATAACGGTCCCGGATCTTTTACCGGAGTGAGAATAGGTGTGGCTTCAGCTAAAGGACTTGCATTCCCAAATCATACTGATTGTCTTGGAATTTCATCACTTGAAGCTCTTGCCTGTAACCTTTTTGATGACCGTGGCACTAAACGCATTTATGCCTGCATTGATGCAAGAGTTAAACAGCAGTATAATGCGGTTTTTATTCTGTCAGATGGTAAGCTTACGAGAATAACGGAGGACCGCGTTATAACAAATGAGGATTTAATTGCAGAAATAAGAGGCCTTGATACAAATGAAGAGATATGGCTTGTAGGAGATTACGCAGTAAAGATGTCAGAGCTTCTTGGGGATGACTCAAGGCTGCATGTTGCTCCTGAGAATATCAGATATCAGAAGGCATCATCTGTGGCCTTTGCCGCCTATTTAAGGAGCCTTAAAGGTGAGAAACAGACAGCACAGGCGCTGCAGCCTGTATATCTTCAGCTGCCGCAGGCGACAAGGGAACTTAACTCGAGATTATCTTCAGCGAAAGGAATGTGATTTATATGAAAATAGCACTGGGCTGTGACCATGGTGGATTTTCACTCAAGGATGCAGTTAAAGTTTATCTGCTGGATAAAGGATATGAGGTAGAGGATTTCGGATGTTTTGACGAATCTTCAGTTGATTATGCTCCCATAGCAGCAAAGGCTGCACACAGTGTTGCCGACGGAAGGAACACTTTTGGCATTCTTATCTGCTCCACCGGCATAGGAATTTCCATAAGTGCAAATAAGGTAAAGGGAATCAGAGCTGCCCTCTGCACTGATGATCATTGCGCTGAGATGACAAGAAGGCATAATAATGCTAACATTCTATGCATGGGAGGCCATGTAGTAACAAAGCAGACAGCATTCAGAATGATTGACATCTTCCTCTCAACAGAGTTTGAGGGCGGAAGACATCAGAGAAGGATAGATCAGATATCCGATATTGAGAATGGCAAACTCTGATCTTCTGCTTGAAAATTATTCAGCTGAAAAAGCGTTTCGGATTGTTATGAATTCCGAAACGCTTTCTGTGTCTTATGGCGGCTAAAGCAGTCTGGCATCATTTATCAGCAGTTCAAATCTGTAACCAAGTGATTCAGCTGATTTTCTGCATAATATCATTCTGTCCGTAAAAATTTCAAAATATTCCATTACAGGACAGATTGAAGTATCAATTTCAAGCGAAAATGTCATGGCTTTACGATTTTTGTCAATGTTGAAACGAGACTTTTCAACAGCAAAGTTCACACGGTCGTGTATATCAGCAGTCAGATTTGATTCACTTGCATCTCTGACCCTTGACCGCCTAACATCTGTTTTGTCTGCGATTATCAGGGCTGCAGCTATAGGGTTAACTGGAAATGCAGTCTTTTCATCATGATGTCCTATGGCAGATACAACGAGTGCGGCTTCTTCGGGAAGCATATTAAGCCTCAATAGTATACTGTATGCCAGTATAGCGCCGCTGTGAGCATGATCCGTGCGATTTACCGAATTTCCTATGTCGTGCATGTAGCCTGCAATTGCTGCAAGTTCGGCTGATCGTTTGTCGAAATTCAGTTCCTCAAGAATCATTCTTGCAAAATTGCTGCATTTTTTTGCATGGGGAAGACCATGTTCGGTGTAGCCCATAGCTCCAAGGTTGCTGTTGCCCTGTTTTATGCAGGCATTTATTTCTTCATTATCAAATATTTGTTCCGGTGAGATAAAATTGTACTCAGAAGTCATCGTTTTTTCCCTTATATCGAAACATTCAGAATTTCAGATTAAGTTCTTTCATTTTATCACGCAGCTTTAGAAAATCATCAAAAGCTGCAGGCTTGTTGTTTGGGTTTCTCAACAGCGCAGCGGGGTGAAGAGTGCCCATGAGCAGAACTCCCTTGCGTTCAAAAAATATTCCGTGTTCTTTAGTAATCTTTATATCCGGCTTTATTATCTTGGCAGCCGCAATTCTTCCGAGACAGATGATTATCCTTGGGGACACTAGCTTTACCTGATTTCTGAGCCAGCCAATACAGGCTTCCTGTTCGTCCGGCTGAGGATCACGGTTTTTGGGCGGTCTGCACTTTACAATATTAGCGATGTAAATATTCCTGCTGCGGTCAAGATCAACTGCGGTCAGCATTTTGTCAAGAAGCTGTCCGCCTCTGCCCACAAACGGCTCACCCTGTAAATCTTCATTTTCTCCCGGTCCTTCACCGATGAACATTACATCTGCCTGGGGATTGCCGACCCCAAATACTACATTATGCCTTGTTTCACAAAGCCTGCAGGAATGACACTCCAGACAGGCTGATCTTAAGCTTTCAAAATCATTATACATAAATTCCAACCTGATTAAAAGAGACTGCTCCTTGTTTAAATTTTAGTTTTCACAGATTATATCATAGAAATGGCATCGTTATCAAGTATTCCTTCATATGCTGTTCCTT
>R21__coassemble_1051_pt1 | contig 19917 bp, 15 predicted proteins | sample R21__metabat2_high_PE_066 | metagenome-assembled genome bin R21
CTATGAAAATTTTTTCGGTAAAAGGAGATTAAACTTTTAACTGTTTATCAGTGCTTATGGTACATCCTGTTGTCTTCCTCATACTTCGGCTCGCTTGTGAGCATGAGTCCGAGTCTGTGGAAAACATCCTCATCTACGCTTGAGAGGAGGACAGATGCATGCGCCTCGCAGCCCTTAAGCTTTGGCAGCTGCTCCATTGCCCTTTTTGCAAGCTCATTTCTTGCGGCAGTAGCAGAGAGGGCTATGAGTATCTCATCACTGTGAAGTCGCGGATTGCGGCTTCCGAGGTATGATGTCTTGAGAACCTGAATAGGCTCGATGGCATCCGGCGATACAAGCCTTATGCTGTGGTCGATTCCGGCAAGGACCTTGAGAGCATTGAGCAGCGCTGCGGCAGAAGCACCCAGAAGATGACTTGTTCTGCCTGTAACGATAGTTCCGTCGGGAAGCTCAATAGCAGCAGCCGGATTACCCGTAAGCTCTTCCCTCTCAAGGGCAGCCTTGACAACAGGTCTGTTCTCCGGCGTGAGCTTTGCCTGCTTCATGAGGAGCTCAAGCTTCATCTTATTGTCTCTTGCGGTACCGTTTCTCTTCTCATCGCAGAGGCACTTGTAGTATCTTCTTATTATCTCCTGCTCACTTGCTCTGCAGCATGCTTCATCATCGCAGATGCAGTAGCCGGCCATATTTACGCCCATGTCTGTAGGAGACTTATAGGGGCTCTCACCATAGATAAGCTCGAACATTGCATTGACAACAGGGAATATGTCTATGTCTCTGTTGTAATTTACGGTTGTCACTCCGTAGCTTTCAAGATGGAACGGATCAATCATGTTCACATCATTAAGATCCGCTGTGGCGGCCTCATAAGCGAGGTTGACAGGATGCTTGAGCGGGATATTCCAGATTGGGAAGGTCTCAAACTTTGCATATCCTGCTTTGATGCCTCTCTTATTCTCATGATAAAGCTGAGATAAGCAGGTAGCCATCTTTCCGCTGCCCGGTCCCGGAGCAGTGATGACAACGAGAGGTCTCTCTGTCTCAATGTACTCGTTTCTGCCATAGCCCTTGTCGCTGACTATTCTTGCAACATCGCTCGGGTATCCGGGAATCTTATAGTGCCTGTAAGACTTTATGCCCAGGTCTCTGAGTCTCTCCTGGAAAAGTATTGCAGACGGCTGCTCAGCAAACTTTGTAAGGCAAACCGAGCCGACAAAAAGTCCTACGCTCTGGAATGCATCGATGAGTCTGAGAACATCAAGGTCGTATGTTATGCCGTAATCGCCTCTTATCTTATTGCTCTCAATATCCTCTGCGCTGATTACTATGACGATCTCGGCCTGCTCCTTGAGCTTCAGAAGCATCTGAAGCTTGGAATCCGGCTGAAATCCCGGCAGGACCCTTGATGCGTGATAATCATCAAAAAGCTTGCCGCCGAACTCAAGGTAGAGCTTACCACCGAACTTTGATATTCTCTCGGTGATCTTCTCAGCCTGCAATTTAAGATATTTTGCGTTATCAAAACCTACTTTCATATTTACTCTCCCATTTAAATATTAAAATATATGAATATGATAAGCTGTAAATCTGCCGACTGCTGAACAATCAACAAAGATAAATAATAAAGCATTTCAGGGTGAATTGCAATGAATAAATTCAAATTAACTTTTTTATTTTGCCACTTGACGAATTAGGGCGGTTATGCTATACTTTCAAAGTCGCAGAAATGCGGGTGTAGCTCAACGGTAGAGTCCCAGCCTTCCAAGCTGGTTGCGTGGGTTCGATTCCCATCACCCGCTCCACCAAATCTTCGGATTTGTATAGGCGATGTGCGCCAATAGCTCAGCTGGATAGAGCAACTGCCTTCTAAGCAGTAGGCCAGGGGTTCGAGTCCCTTTTGGCGCGCCAGTATGGTGGGATTAGCTTAGTTGGTTAAAGCGCCAGTTTGTGGCACTGGAGACCATCGGTTCGAATCCGATACCCCACCCCACATATTACACGGAGCTTCTCAAAAAGGCTCCGTGTTTGTTTTTAATGGGCTGTCGCCAAGCGGTTAAGGCATGGGACTTTGACTCCCACATTCGCGCGTTCAAATCGCACCAGCCCAGCCAGAGAGAACAGGAACATTTATTTGTCCCTGTTCTTTTTGTTTTTATTGCAAGTTTTACTCAATATGTGTATAATTAAGTTGAAATGGATTTTTCGAATTTACGCAGAGGAGGAATACTAAAATGGTAAAAAAATACCGCACCATAGCAGAAACTCTCGAGTTTGGCCCTCATATCACCAAGGTTATACTCGAAACCGGCAAGCTCCCGAGAGGTACAAAGATTAAAGCCGATGAGTTTACTGTAAATGTGACAAGAGAGGCACAGGATGACCCTGACTTTGAGTGGCCGCTCTTCATGGGTCAGAAGACAGATGACTCAATGAACGGCACAAGAAAAGTTGTAGATGCCTACATCTCCGATGAGAACGGCAAAAAAATGAGGGGCGGAGCATTTGTGACACTCGTCATGGAATGCCATCCGAATCTCGGCATCGGCTCCGTTGTCAAGTTCAACGGAAACTTCAATGTAACTGTAAAGGTCAACTATTTCATTTCTTCCACAAATGATGCGCTGAAGGCTGACATCTACTGCATCGATGACGGAATGAACTGGCTCTACAGCGATGATCTCATTGTCGGACTTGATACTGATGTCTCCCCCAACCTCGGATACTCTTACTATCTGCCCGAGAGTGAGGAGAAGGTTCCGCTCATCGTCTGGCTTCACGGCGCAGGAGAAGGCGGACAGGAGCCCAAGATCGCAGCTAACGCAAATCAGGTTGTGAACTTCCTGAAGCCATGGGCTCAGGACATTTTCGGCGGAAAGGCTGCCCTCTTCGCTCCGCAGTGCCCAACAATGTGGATGGATAACGGCACACATGAATACAGTGCAGGCGGCTACAGCATGTATCTCTACACACTTGACAAGTGCATCGGAAACTTCATAAAAGCAAATGCCGAGAAAATAGATGAGACAAGGGTATATATCGGAGGAGACTCAAACGGCGGCTTCATGACAATGAAGCAGGCTATCCTCAACCCTGAGAGATACGCGGCAGTATTCCCTGTATGTGAGGCTCTTTATGATGCCGTAATCTCCGATGATGACATTGAAAAGATAAAGGATCTCCCAATCTGGTTCACTCATGCCAAGGATGACCCGGTTGTTAAGCCGGAAACTTGTGTAGTGCCTACTTATGAGAGACTCATCAAGGCAGGCGCTCAGAATGTACACTTCACATTCTGGGACTGCATCGAGGATCTCACCGGACTCTACAAAGTTGATAAGAAGCCTTACAAGTATATCGGTCACTTCGCCTGGGTTCCGATGCTTGACAATGAGTGCAAGCTTGACTATGACGGAAAGCCTGTCCTCCTTGACGGCAAGCCGACTACCATAATGGAGTGGATCGCTGCTCAGAAGAAATCATAATCTTTAGAGGTTTTATCCGGAAACAGTGACTTTCTTCGAATCTTTCTGAAGGTACCCTTTAAGAATTATCTGACTAAATAATTTAATCCCTCTTTGGCGGGCAATGTAAAGCCCGCTTGAGAGGGATTTTTCTGTGTCGATATTCTTTCTCAAAGCTCGTTTCAAAGCTCTTCTCAAAGGTCAGACAAGTTCAGGACTTATCAGCATTTTCTTATCGACTTTGCTGAGGGAAGCCCATGTGCACTTTCAGCACTTAGAACTGCATTCCTCACTGCAAAAGCCACAACCCTCGCCGCAAGTGTTCCTACGAGATTTATGTCGGCCTCTAACGAACCGACAGACAACGCATATATGCTGTCACCGTCTGCTGTGGTATGCACAGGATTTATTGTTCTTGCAAGTCCGTTATGCGCCATCGAAGCTATCTTGCACAGCTTTGTCTTATCAAAGGACGCACTCGTTATTACGGCTCCGATTGTAGTATTATCGGACATGCCGCTGTCCTTCAGGGCTGAAATTGCCATCAGCCTTTCGGTATTAAGAAATACTGAGTTTTCACGGTCATATGCACCGGCTATTATCTCCCCTGTCACAGGGTCATATACATCTCCCACCGCATTGACTGTGACAACTGCGCCAACCTTAAGCTCACCTATCTGCAGGGCATAAGCACCGATACCTGTTTTCACTGCGTGATTCATTCCAAGCAGTTTGCCGACAGACGCTCCTGTACCGGCACCGTGATTTCCCTGCACAAAATTACCTTTTGCTCCGATGAAGGCATTTCCGCATGCCCTGTATCCCATTGCTTTATCGGGACGGACATCTTTGCTGCCAACCGTCAGATCGAAAATATCGGACTGAACCACAAGAGGAACCTTTGTAACGCCCACATCATAGCCGATGTTCTTTTCTTCAAGACACTGCATCACGCCTCCTGCGGCGTCGAGGCCAAAAGCACTTCCGCCACCGAGAACTACAGCATGAACTGCAGATGCATTTGCCACGGGCTTAAGAAGTTCTGTCTCTCTTGAAGCGGGGCCTCCTCCTCTGACATCAACTCCTGCAGGGAAGCCACTCTCCGAGAGAATAACAGTAACTCCGGTAGCAGCTTCGGCATTCTCTGCCTGACCTATGCGGAAGCCCTCAATCTCAGTTATATCTATCTCTTTTGATTCGGGTAAAAATTCAGCATACATAAATTTTCTTCTTTCAGATAAGATTAAAGGCCTTTAGTATAAATATCCAGAATGTAATCGTCACCGAAGAAAGCAGTGTTGAGATTACAATGGTATTGGAACTCAGTGCTGCATCTGCATGCATATTTTTTGCCATAATATAGGATGCAACAGTAGTAGGCGAGCCGACCATTATGAGGATAGCTACCATCTCACTGCCGGTGAATCCCATTGCAGCGGCAATCGGAATTGCGGCCAGCGGCAGAATGACAAGCTTTATCAGGCTCGATACGAGAGCAGGTTTCAACCGCGATATAGCCTCGCCCGTAGAGAAAGAAGCTCCTATAACTATAAGCGCAACCGGTGAAGCAGTTCCTCCAACAGATGACAGAGTTTTTGTAATCATTACCGGGAGCTCAATCTTAAAAAGTGCGAACGGAAAACCGACAACAATTCCGAGAATTATAGGGTTGGTTGCTATTCCGATAAGAGTCTTTTTGATAACAGGCCAGCCGCTGACTTTCTCCTCCTCAATGAGGTTTCCGTTTTCATCAACATGCGGCGAGAAAATAAGTATCAGAACAGCAAAAACATTAAAGAGTGGAACCGCTGCAACTATCATCATTGGCACCATGCCGCTGTTTCCGTAAATACTAACAGCAAAGGCAACTCCGAGAAGAGCTGCGCTTGAACGGGTAGAGCCCTGAGCAAAAGCACCAATGAGTCTTTTATCCTTAATGAACACATAAGAAAGCGCCCATACTCCGAGGAACATCACGCATGTAAATCCTGCACAGAAAAGAAAAAAGCTAAGCTTAAAGTCACTGTAAAGATCCATTGAGGAGATAGAGTTGAAGAGGCTTATGGGAAGAGCACATTTAAAGACATACTTATCCCCTGCCTTTGCAAAAGCATCGTTAATTATTCCGATTTTCTTAAGGCACCAGCCGAGAACGATGACAAGAAAAACAGGCATCGTCGCATTCAGAGCAAATACAAAATTTTCAAGAGCCATTAAAACATCCCCAACAATCAAAACATTTGGTAAAAGCCATCTGCTGAATTCATTAAATACTGCACAGGTAAAAGAGCAGATAATCAGTCAATTCAGACGGAGCTTTTATAACGGGAGTAATTATATTACTAAAAAGAACAATAATCAAGAAAAAACGGTGCCCCTTTCGGGACACCGTAAATCTTGAGATTAGTCGACTGTAGAAAGATCCCACTCTTCGTAGATCTTCGGAACATCGGAGATAAGTCTCTTTGTGTAAGCAGCCTTCGGATGAATGATGCACTCTTCAGCGTCACCCTGCTCAACGAATGAACCATGCTCCATGATGTAAACTGTATCAGATACATAGTAAGCAAGTCCGATATCGTGAGTGATGAATATGATTGTCATATTCTCTTCATCACGGAGCTTCATGAGGTAGTCAAGGATTGTAGCACGTGAACATGCGTCAACCATTGATGTAGGCTCATCAGCGATAAGGATCTTCGGCTTGAGGAGGAAGATACGAGCAATCATAAGACGCTGCATCTGACCACCGGAAAGCTCAAATGGATACTTATTTGTAAGCTCAGCAAACTTCAGGTTAACGAAGGAGCAAGCCTCCTCCATCATCTTAAACTTCTCCTCATATGGGAGATTCTTGCCGCCTCTCAAGTTGATGCAGTCAAGAAGAACTGCGTCAATCTTGAAGAACTGGTTGAATGTTGCGAAAGGATCCTGGAATATAGCCTGAATGTTCTTCCAGTACTCTCTCTTCTTCTTCTGTGTAGAAATATCTCTTGGCTGACCATTGAAGTAGATTGTGCCCTCAGTGATACCTATAAGGCCAAGGATCATCTTTGCTATAGTAGTCTTACCGGAACCGGACTCACCAACGATAGAGATAACCTCTCTCTCGCGGAAGTCAAAGTTAACTTTATTAACAGCTGTTGTTCTGACTTTACCGAAACCGAAGACTTTTGTTACGTTCTCGCCTCTGAGGACGGAAGGACCAAGTTCATGATTAGCCATTAGCGTACAACTCCTTCAGATAATCTTCCTCGAACATGCAGCGGTACTCTCTGCCTGGAGCAGGGTACTTTACAGGTGGTGCATAAACCATGCACTCCGGCTTAGCATACTTACAACGAGGAGCAAAACGGCAGCCTGCAGGTGGATGCTTGAGGTTCGGAGGTGTTCCCGGAATAGCCTCGAGCTTGTTCTCCTTAACGCCTGCTTCAGGAACGATGATGGATCCCATGAGTCCCTTTGTGTATGGCATGATAGGATCAAAGACCATTTCCTTAGCTGTGCCCTTCTCAACTATCTGGCCTGCGTACATGACCATGATGTCGTCAGTAACCTGATAGAGAAGCGGAAGCTCATGTGTGATGAAGATCATTGACTTAACAAGACCCTCTTCCATAAGCTGTCTCATCATCTTGATAACCATCTTCTGAGATGTAACGTCAAGAGCTGAGGACGGCTCATCAGCGATAAGAACCTTTGGTGAGAGGATAGTAGAGATTGCAATAACAGTTCTCTGCTTCATACCACCGGAAAGCTCAACTGCGTGCTTCTGAAGAACCATCTCCGGAAGACCGAGCTTCTCAAAACGCTGTCTTGCCATGTCATAGATGTCCTGCTTAGAAACAGAAGAATCATGTACATGGATAACGTCCTGGATAAACTTTATGATTTTCTGTGTCGGGTTAAGAGCATTCATAGCTGCCTGAGGAATGTAAGCAATCTCGTTGCCGAGGATGTGCTTTCTGACATAGTCAGGCTTCATGCCGGAGATGTTCTGACCGTCAACTATGATATCACCACTCATGTAGTGGAGAGGTGCAAAATAGTAACCCATAAGTGAGAGAGCGAGTGTGGATTTACCGCATCCGGACTCACCGGCGATACCGAGGGACTTGCCCTCTTCTATCTTGAGGGAAACACCGTCAACAGAGTAAACGTCTTCCTTCATTCGGGTGACATATTTGGTTTTAAGATCATTAACTTCAAGTATAACTTTTCCCATTTTACTTTAACCCTCCTTATTAGTCTCTTAACTGTGGGTTGAAGACCTGGTCAAGACCGGTGTTCATCAGGTTAAGTGAGAATGTTATAAATGCGATTGAAAGGATTGTTGGAACGAATGCCCACCAGAAGCCCTTTGTCGGAGCTGAGAATGTCTGTGCCCAGTTCATCATAAGACCAAGGGTTGTTGTCTTTGTGGTCGCTGGTCCAAGGCCGAGCATTGAAAGCTGTGCCTCAGAGAGGATACCGGAAGAAATCTGGAGGATAAATGCCATTACAACGTAAGAAGATACGAATGGGAGTATATCCTGAATAAGGATCTTCGGAAGGCTGTGGCCTGAGATCTTGGACATGTTAACGTGGTCACGGTTTCTGAGTGAGAGAACCTGTGAACGAACGGAACGAGCAGTCCACGGCCAGCCTGTAAGACCGATGATAACAGCGATAAGAGTTGTACCACGGGCAGAACCACCGATAGCGTTAGCTATGAGGATAAGAAGAACGAAGCCCGGGATAACTGTGAAGAGGTTTGTTAAGAATGTGATGAAGTTATCAAGGAATCCACCGATGAATCCGGCAAGGAGTCCAAGTGTAACACCGATGAGGGATGCTATGATACCGGCGATGAAACCAATTCTGATAGAAACGAGAATTGAGGATGAAAGCTCGGTGATCATATCACGACCGAAGTTATCGGAACCAAGAACAAGTGTGTATCTGGAAGCGATGTCGCTTGTGTTGACGAAGGACTTCATATCAACAGAACCTGACTTTGTGAGTTCGCCGTCAGCTTCCTCAGCTATGATTATAGCCTCTTCTGAAAGCATAGTAGTAAGCTTGTTGTCAACTGCCTTATACTTGTTTCTGACAGCCTTAGTGCCTGTGATAAGGGAAGCATCATAATATTTCTGCCAGATTGTAACGATATCTGTGATGTCATCTATGGTGAGAGCAGCAATTGTCTCATCATCCTCTGCTGAATATTTCTCAGATGTAGAAGCAATATTTTTGCAGAAGTCAAGCATCATCTCTTTCTCTTCGTCATCAAGTCTTGCTTCGATACGGTTTGAAACTGTATCAACATCAAACTTGACAGAAGAGCCGTCAAGGTCAGCCTCTATAACATCGGCTACGTTTACGTATGTACCTGGCTCAGCAAATCCACCATCCTTCTGGACAACATTGTCAAGAGGTCCAAAGCGGGAGATGAGCGGGTAAATTATTGAGAAAAGAAGAACTGCTACGAAAATTATGAATCCAACTACAAATTTAGGTGAGTGGAATACGTTTTTTAATGTTTGTTTCATATTTTATCCCTCCTAAACCGTATCAGGATTCCATCTGGTTAGCCTTAACACGAGGATCTATGAAGCCATAGAGGATCTCAATGACAAGGTTAGCGATAAGAACCATAACTGTGATGATAAGAGTACATCCGGAGAGGAGCGGGTAGTCACGGTTTCCTATAGCGGAAAGAAGCTGTGTGCCGATTCCGGGATAAGAGAATACCTGCTCAGCAATGATGTTACCGGAGAGCATGCCGCCGAAGCTCATTGCAAGACCTGTAACCTGTGGGAGCATTGCATTTCTGAAAACGTACTTGATGATCTTTCCGTCCTTGATACCGAGGAAACGGCTGTACTTAACATAGTCAGCGTTTAACTCGTAAATGGACATGGATCTCATACCGATTGCCTGACCGCCGATTGTGATAAGAACAACGGAGAGGAACGGTGTTGCCCAGTGGCAGATGATAGACCAGATAAATGCCCAGCTGAAGTTAGGAACCATATCGAAGGCATAACCACCGCCGGATGGAGAAATCTTCCACCTGATAGCAAAGAGATAAAGAAGGATAAGAGCCATACCGAAAGCAGGCATGTTAGAGATGAACATGAATATCGGCATGAGGACCTTATCAAAGCCCTTACGGATATAAGCTGCGATACATCCTAAGAAGTTACCGACGAGCCATCCGACAAGAATAGCAGGGATCTGAAGTCCGAGTGTCCAGAGAACGGAAGAACCGATTATATCTGAAACTGTGCGAGGATACTGTGAGAAGGAAGTACCCATATCGCCCTTAAGTAAATTTCCAACGTAAATAAAGAACTGCTCGACGCCGGACTTATCAAGTCCGAATCTTTCGATATACTGCTGCTGAATCTGCTCAATCTTTGATGAATCTGTAACACCAGCTGATGCGCTTGCAACGATTGAAGCAATCGGGTTACCTGGCATCAGTCTCGGGAGTGTAAAGTTGAGGATCAGAGCGCAAATAAATGTAACCAAGTACCATATGATTCTGGTACCGTAGTATTTAAGATAACCTTTCAATACCATCACCTCATATTTATGAAATATGGCGGTCGAAATCCGTTATAGACATCGACCGCCAATCTCAGTCAATTAGTTTTGATCGCGGTAAAACCGCCGATCTTCAAGTTTAGGTTTAACCTACAGGATTATTCCTCTACGAGATAGAGGTTGTAGAGAGCAGCAACACCGTAACCATCCATGCAGCATGTTGGTGGGATGTTTGTGCCGTCATCCTGCTCCGGGAAGCCTGTCCATACGGACTCGTTAACCTCGTGGAAGTAAACAGGTCTGTACATAAGAGCGATAGCCGGGCAATCTGTGAGGTAGATCTCGTTAAGAGTTGTGTAGTACTCTACAAGCTTGTCCTCGTCTGTCTCTGTTGGGATAGCTGCGAGGATCTCATCAGCCTCAGCATTGTAGTATCTGGAGATAGAGTATGTAAGTCTCTCCGGGAACTCGCCGCCGAAACCATAGAGTGTGTTGTAGGAACGGAGCCACATAGCGTCGATAGAAGCACCTGTGGATGTGAACATGATGATGTCGAAGTTACCTGTCTGATAGTCTTCTGTCCAGACAGCTGTCTCTGGGAAGTAGGTCTCGATGTTGAGGCCGATCTCCTTACCTGCTGCAGCAACGAGCTCGCAGGAAGCGTTCCAGTCAGACCAACCAGATGGGCACTCAACCTTGAGTGTGATGTTCTCGCCGTTGTACTCACGGATTCCGTCTCCGTCTGTATCAACTATGCCAGCCTCATCGAGGAGAGCATTTGCTCCGTCATAGTCCTTACCAGCGAAGTTGAGAGCCTCGAGAGCGCCGTCAGCGTTGCACTTGTCATACCAAGCCTGCTCACCGTCTGTTGGGTTGAAGAGGGATCTTGGGCACTCAGCGAATGAATATGTGTAACCGGACATAGCTGTTGAAGCGATCTGATCGTAGTCGATAGCCATACCGATTGCTCTACGTACTTCTGCTACGCTTGTAGCGGAATCTGTGTTAGCGCAGTTGAACCAGATTGAAGGCATTGAAGCATCGAGGAAGTAAGGTGACTCTTCAATGTATGTGGAGATCGGAAGTCCGTCTGTCTCCCAGAGTTCCCAGATGGATGGGAGGAACTGCTGGTCCATATCAACTTCACCGTTTCTGAAAGCAACCTCAGTTGCATCATTTCCGGAGTAGATGTTGTGAACGAGGTACTTAGGTGCCGGGAGTGAACCCCACATGGACTCTGCCTGGCCCCAATAGTTTTCGTCTCTCTCAAGGATTGTCTTCTCTTCGGAAGCAACAATCTGAGTGTAAGGACCTGTGTGAGGAGCATCGAACATTTCGAGAGTCTTGAAAGCCTCGGAATCTTCGCCGCAAGCTGCATACTGCTCATCGAGGTAAGCCTTCTCGCAGATGTACATCTTTGGAAGGATCTCCTGGAGCTTAAGTGGGTTGAAGTTGTCCATGTTAGCTGTGAATACGACTGTATCGTCATCAACTGCCTCTACGGAAGCAATGTATGTTGAATAGTCGATACCGAGTGATGTCTGAAGATTTACATGATAGTCATATGTAGCAACAACATCAGCAGCTGTAAGATCAGCGCCATCAGAGAAGTGAGCGTCAGCGTTCAGCTTAACTGTGATAGTTGTCTGATCCTCGGAGATCTCAGGTGCACCGTCAGCAAGGAGCGGATAGAGCTCGTTGTCGAGAAGGTTGTACATGTAGAGTGTTTCCCAAACGAGCTCACGAGCATTATCATTCTGGTTCATTGGGAAGTTGTTGGAGTTTGTGGAATATGGGTTAGCATCGTTTGCCTTACCATACTGAAGTCCACCGTAGTAGAGAGTCTCGTTACGAGGTGTCTCAACTTCGTCTGCAGAAGCAGCAACAGCCATTGTGGAAGCTGCCATAGCAACTGCGAGAACTAAGGCAAGAGCCTTGCGCCAAGTTTTCATATGGAAAAATCCTCCTATATAATTTTTTGCGGTACTGGCGACCGCTGTCTTAAAAGAGCCTTGCCCGCAATACGAAGGGTACACAAAGCAGGGTACTTTCAAGTACATACGAATAATAGCACTTTGTCACAAAAAGTTCAAGTGCTTTTTTAGGTTTTTATGCACTTATTATATTAATTTTTGCCTTTTTATTAAGTCTGTAATAATTCGTTCATAAATTTATTGTGTAAACATGCCAAACCGCAGAGTCTGGATTTGTGCATTTGAGACAGCGCTGCTTACTGTAAACCTTTTCTGCTTTCCAGCTCAGCGGCTATCTCAGCGTTTTTCTCTTCGGTAAGTCTGTACTTTCTCCTGAATATCAGAATGGCTGCGATGAGGCCGAATATCGGAATTATTATCATTATGAACCTCAGTCCTAATATCGTGCCTGACGACTGCACCGCCGCCTCCTTATCGAGTTTGATAAGATCGAGGCCGACACCGGCAACAAGAACAGCAATAGCGCTTGCGAGCTTGACAACGAAGGTCTGCATGGAGAATATCACACTCTCTGTCCTTCTGCCGTTCTTCCATTCACCATAATCCACTGTGTCTGCAAGGAAGATAGTGGTAAGCACTGTCGCAAGTCCAAATCCTATATATATAATGAAAGCGCATATGCAGAGAAGTATTGTGTTTGTCATATTGAGTGCGCCCAGCACAAAGAGCAGCGCATAGCCTATAATCGTGACAAGAACTCCCTGTGTAAGTATGTCTCTGCTTGAGAATTTCTTTCTTCTCGCCGGAACAGTCAGCATTGCGATCACCTGTGCCACGCCGCCTATGGTTCCGAAAAGACTGAAGAGCTCCTCATTGCCGATATCATATTTGAAGAAGTAGAGTCCGAGGTTTGTCGTGATATAGAGCGAAGCGTTGAATATTATTATGCTGACGACAACAACAAGAGCCTGATCATTGCTTATCAGCGCCCTGAACATATCCTTTACGGAAGGAGTATCGCCCTTGATTACTGTTCTCTCCTTCACGCTCATGAATGTGACAAACTCAGCGGCTATGAAAAATACTCCGACAGCTGCGGCAATATAAAGAAAAGCCTGTCTCTCCCCTGAACCGAGCCTTGTCTTGAGGAGCGGGACAAGAAGTGTCGGGAGAGCGTATCCGACGCTTGAGCAGGTCCTTCCTATTACGGAGAGGTTTTCTCTGTCAGAGCCTGTCTTTGTTATTGCGGGGATCATGCTCCAGAAAGGTATATCCATCAGAGTGTAGGTGATTCCCCAGAGGAAGTATGCCACAGTTGCGTATACGAGCATCGGCGTTCCTGATACGCTCTCAGGCATTGCGAACATTCCGTAAAGTACAAGAGCATTTGTAACTGTTCCCGTCATAATCCACGGGCGGAATTTTCCGAGCCTTGTATGGGTCTTTTCTACAACTATTCCCATCATCGGGTCATTGAAGGCATCGAATACTCTCGCTGCCATCATCATTATTCCCGTGAATGTTCCGGATATGCCAAGCACATCATTGTAGTAGTAGAGTATGAAGCCGGAAACAAGGGCATAGACCATGTCCTTTCCCACGGCGCCGAAGCCATAGCCGGCTTTCTCTCTCAGTGTGAGAGCGCTTTTCTTTTCCATTTTGAAAATCCTTCCTTATATATTTTATCCGTTTAACTTTTCCGCATACAGCGGTTTTCTTTGTTGAGTTTCTATGCCGCTGCGCAGCTGTGCAATTACGTAGTTGCGAAGTTTCGCAGTTATGAAGTTTCGCAGTTACGAAGTTTCGCAGTTACGAAGACGCAGTTACGCAGATGAAGCTTTACAGCTGTATTCCCGCATCAAAACCGAGTCTCACCGCATTTCCTATGTTCCCAACGATGTATGAATCTCCGACATTGAAAAACTCCTCAGCGCACAATCTGAAGCTCTCCGCAAGCGCTGTCTTTGAAGTCTCGCCGACAGCAAGTATCACCGTGTCAGCCTCAATGCTGTGCTCACCGCTTTCGTCCATGTATGTTATGCCCTCAGCAGTTATGCCTATGCAGGCTGCATTAAGATGGTAATCGACCGACTCCTCCACTCTCTTTCTGAGGGCTATCTGTGGAATCTCACAGCTTGTCCTTGCGAGTGTATCGCCCATCTCTATGAGTGATACCTCATATTTCCCGCCGCAATACTCCGCAAGGAATACCGCCGTCTCACAGCCTATATCACCGCCGCCTATTACGGCAATCTTTTTCCCGAGTTTGTTTTCTGCCGCAAGTCTGTAGCTTTCTTCTGCTGTGACAACATTTTCTCCGTCTGCTCCCGGTATTGCAGGAATAATCGGATTCGTGCCAACTGCAGCTATTATCACATCAGGCTCAAGGCTCATGGCAAGTTCCGGTGAAGCTTCGGTATCAAGTCTTACATCTATTCCCTTCTTATGGACCATGCCGATAAGGTAGTTCATAAAACTGTTGACATCCTTCTTAAAGGGAACAGAATCGGAAAACACAAGCTTTCCACCGAGCTGTGAGGACTTTTCGAGCAGTATTACTTCATGTCCCCTGTCTGCCGCAGCCAAAGCCGCTTGCATTCCTGCAGGACCTCCGCCGATCACAAGCACTCTCTTTTTCTCTTCCCTTTCAGGCACAAGCATTTTCAGTCTCAGCTCTCTGCCTACAGTCGGATTTACAGAACAGCCGAAATTTTTCGCCCTTGTATAGTCCAGACAGTGAAAACACTTTACACACGGGATTATCTCGTCCTCCCGGTCAGTCGCCGACTTCTTTACAAGGAAGGCATCAGCAATGCTTCCTCTCGCCATCGCCACTATGTCGGCTCTGCCGGACGCAAGGCAGTTTTCTATATCTTCAGGTCTCTGGTAGGCTCCGAGTGTCAGAACAGGTATGTGTATTCTTCCCGATTTCTTCACATAATCAGCTAGGTAAGTGTTTACTCCCGCGGGAAGGAAATTATTCGGATGAGTTATCTCCTCGGTATCCGTAACGAATGATCCTGCTGAGATATGAGCTATGTCTATCTTGTCCTGTACCATCTCGAGAAAATCAACGCAGTCTTTCTCGGTAAAGCCCTCATCCCCAGCAAGCTCGGATCCGGATATTCTGTACTCAATGAGCAGCTTTCTGCCCACTCTCTGTCTTATCGCATCAAGTACCATTATCGGGAACCTTGCCCTGTTCTCAAGGCTGCCGCCGAATTTATCTGTCCGCCTGTTGAGTATCGGTGAGAGGAACTGGCTTAGGATAAGTCCGTGTCCACCGTGTATGAGTATCATATCAAAGCCGCATTTCAGAGCGTTTTCCGCGGCATCCGCATAAAGCTCAGCCAGCTGCTGCATCACATCCTCAGTAAACATCCTTGCCTTTGCGCCGCTTCTGTGCGTGGCTTCACCGTTCACTGTGTACACGCATTTTTCGCCGTTGTAGTCATATCCGTGGTATGAAAAAGCGAGAAGCTCGAGCGAAGCCTTTGCCCCGTAAAAGTGTATGGCATCCGTCAGCTGAGTCCAGAATCTGTGTCCCTCAGGATGGAATATGTTCTCGTTGGCGTGTACGGCGTCATAGGGCTTGTGGATGTCCATATTCTGGGCGGAAACAGTTATACATGCGCTGCCGCCCCTTGCCTTGTTGGCATAGTAGGCAATAACATGGTCGTTGGGATATTCCTCTCTCCCTGCGAGAAGATGAGCCCCCGCAGGAGCAGACCACACTCGGTTCTTAAAGGTCACTCCGCCTATTGTCAAAGGCGAAAACATATGAGGATATTTGTTTTTCATGCGTTTTTCTCCGTTTATTGTGAAATTTATCCTGCTGCTTTTTATACTCATCAAAACTGACCGTATGTCAGTATTTACAGAATGATTATATCACCGCAGGCACTGTAAATAAAGCTCTTTCACGCTCTTTTCATAAAGAAAAAGCTGTGTGTTCTATCTCCCAAAGCTGCGGTATTTCCTCTTAAGCAGGTCCTTTGAGTTCATACTGATGCATTTAAGGTTGACTAATCTGTATAAAAGTGGTAAAATCTGCTTTACCGCTTGGGAAAGTTCAGAAGCGGATGATTAAAAGCGAGAATATCATTGAATAATTGACAAACTGACTGATTAAATATATAGGAATGCCGCACAGGCTTCCGACACGCCGTTTTGGGCGTTTATCCTAAATAAACAGCAACTGTAAGGAAGTGCAATTTTTTGGAGAAATTCATAATCAGAGGCGGCAGACCGCTTCGGGGAGAAGTGACCATCAGCGGAGCAAAGAACGCTGCTGTTGCCATCATCCCGGCTGCGATCCTCGCTGACGGTCCCTGCAGAATCGAGAATGTGCCTGATGTATCCGATGTAAGGATTCTGGTGCAGATGCTCGAGGAAATGGGCGCCGTCGTAAATTATGCAGACAGCAATACCCTTGAGATTGATCCGAGATCAATAGACACCTGCGTAGTCCCAAGTGAACTTGGCAGGATGATGAGAGGTTCATACTACTTTATCGGTGCGCTCCTCTCAAAATACAGACGGGCCATAGCTCCCCTCCCGGGAGGCTGTGATTTCGGAGTGAGACCTATCGACCAGCACCTCAAGGGCTTTGAAGCTCTTGGATGCAGCTACAATGTCCAGGAGAACGCACAGATAGAAGTTTCCGCTGAAGAGCTCAGAGGAGCAAGCATCTACCTCGACATGGTAACTGTGGGAGCTACCATGAACATTATGCTCGCTGCTGTAAAGGCAAGAGGCCTCACAGTTATCGAGAATGCCGCAAGAGAACCTCACATCGTTGACCTTGCCAATTTCCTCAATACCATGGGAGCAAATATCATAGGAGCCGGCACTGACACCATCAAGATAAGGGGTGTCCAGCGTCTCAAAGGCGTCACCTATTCCGTAATACCGGATCAGATAGAAGCCGGAACATACATGGCTGCGGCAGTAGCCACCGGAGGAGACATCCTTGTAAAGAATGTCACGCCGAAGCATCTTGAGTCGATCACCGCAAAGCTTGAGGAGATGGGCGCAAGGGTTGATGAGTACGATGACTCTGTCAGGGTCTACAGATACGGGCCCTTAAGAAAGTGCAATGTAAAGACAATGCCCCATCCCGGATTCCCCACCGATATGCAGCCGCAGATAGCCGTACTGCTCTCTATAGCAAACGGAACCAGCATAATAAATGAAAATGTCTGGGAAAACCGATACCGCTATGTTGAGGAGCTTAATAAGCTCGGAGCGAAGATTATAGTAAACGGCAGAATAGCTGTAGTCGAGGGTGTGCCTGAGCTGAAGGGCGGGCCTGTCAAGGCAGTTGATCTTCGTGCAGGAGCTGCGATGATAATCGCAGGACTTGTAGCAAGAGGAACCACTTCTATTGAGGATATACACTTCATAGAGCGCGGCTACGAGAATATAGTCGGAAAGCTTGCCGCTCTCGGCGCTGATATCTACAGACAGCAGAAGCCCGGCAGATACAATTCAAACGTTGGATAAATTCTGAAAAGATAAATTTTTGACCTCAGTGAATTCTGGGGTCTTAATTTTTGGAAAGGCAGGAATGGATGGCAATTCTGGTACCGCTGTTTTCGGGGAGCACCGGAAACAGTTACTACATAGGCGAAAAGGATCACGGCATACTCATAGATGCCGGCAGAAGCTGCAAGCAGATTTCTGAAGCTCTAAATGGCTGCGGAATAAGCCCAACCGCTGTCAGAGGAATATTCGTGACGCACGAGCATTCCGACCACATAAGCGGCATAAAAGTCCTGGCAGGCAAATATAATATCCCTGTGTTTACGAGGAAGGGCACCGCCGATGAGCTTGACCGGATGGGCATTCTCACAGGGAAATTCCCCCTCTATCTCATTGAAAGCGGGATTGAAACAGCAGGACTGAAGATTCAGTCCTTTGCTACAAGCCACGACTGTGCCGACAGCTGCGGATTCAGAGTTACTGCCGAAAACGGGACTGTCATCTCCCTTGCTACGGATCTCGGGGAAATAACCGATGAAGTCAGGAACGGAGTAAGCGGCTCCGATTTTCTGATAATCGAGAGCAATCATGATGTCGGAATGCTTATGGCAGGTCCTTACCCTTACATGCTGAAGAAAAGAATACTCTCAGGGAGCGGCCACCTCAGCAATGACAGCTGTGCAGATTTTCTGCCGTGGCTCATCAGATCAGGTACGAGGAAATTTCTGCTTGCCCACCTGAGCCGCGAAAACAATACTCCGGAGCTTGCCTATCAGACAGCCGTCTGCAGTCTCAGCATGAATGGATTTGAAGCAGGCCGGGACTATGCTATGGCGGTAGCGCCGGTCGAGAACAGTTCAAGAAAGATAATAAATATATGATTTTAAGAGCGGTAATTCTTAATGCTTAACATAAAGATAATCTGTGTTGGAACTCTGAAGGAAAAATACTGGCGTGATGCTGTGCAGGAATACAGCAAGCGCCTTCAGGCCTTTGCAAAGTTTGAGATAATCGAGCTTAAAGAGTCAAGGCTGCCGGATAATCCATCCGAAAAAGAAATAGAAAAAGCCCTCGAGGATGAGGGCAGACAGATGCTGAAGATAATAAATGATTCAAAAAGCGTATCGGTTCCCCTCTGCATAGAGGGACGGCTTGTCTCATCTGAGAAGCTGGCAAAGATGCTCTCGGATTATGCTCTTGCCGGTGAAAGCAGCATTGCTTTTATCATTGGTTCAAGCCACGGTCTTTCGGAAAGTGTTAAAAAATCAGGCTCAGGGATAAGCATGTCACCTATGACCTTTCCTCATCAGCTCGCAAGAGTCATGCTCTGCGAACAGATATACCGTGCGCTCAGCATAAATGCAGGAACAAGATACCACAAGTAAACAGCTCTCTGAAAAAGCAAACTGAAGCTGACAGAAAAGTCCGCAAGCGGCCATTACGCTTACGGACTTTGTTTTTTTGTTGTCGGTATTTTTGAGATGCTCTCAGATTACAGAGTCTCTATCACATCTGCGGCATGCTCAAGCCAGTCGCCGTCAAAGAGCTCAACAATTCCTCTGTCACATGCAGAAGCAAGGAGCGGATCCATTGGGATCTTGCCGAGGACAGGAAGGTCATAATTGGCAGCAACCTCCTCAATATGGCTGTCGCCGAATACCTTGATTATCTCTGAGCAGTGCGGGCACTTTACGTAGCTGTAGTTTTCCACAAGACCGATTATCGGCACATTCATCAGATTTGCCATCTCAACTGCCTTTGAGACTATCATCGATACAAGCTCCTGAGGTGAAGTGACCACGATTATTCCGTCAAGCGGAAGGCTCTGGAATACTGTAAGCGGCACATCACCTGTTCCCGGAGGAAGGTCAACAAACATATAGTCAACCTCGTTCCAGATGACATCGCTCCAGAACTGCTTGATTGCTCCGGCGATGACCGGGCCTCTCCATACTACCGGGCTTGTCTCCTTCTCAAGAAGGAGGTTGATTGACATTATCTCTATTCCGCTCCTGGATACAGCCGGGAATATTCCGTCCTCGCTGCCGGTTGCCTTCTGATGTATGCCGAAGCACTGAGGAATGGATGGTCCTGTTATATCTGCGTCAAGTATCGCAGCCTGATAATCTCTTCTCTGCATGGTTACGGCAAGCATGGATGTAACGGAGGATTTGCCGACTCCGCCCTTTCCGGATACAACACCGATAACCTTCTTTACTTTGCTCATCTTGTTGAGCGGCTCGATGAGGCTCTTGGGGTCGCGGGAAGCACAGCTTGCGCCGCAGCTTGAGCAGTCATGAGTACAGTTTGATGCATTAACTTCGCTCATTTTAATTTATCTCCTTTCAGTTTTCTGACTGAATTTACACACAATTGGCATTATATAAAAGTATACCATTTTTGTCAACTTTAAAATGTCTTATCCGGCATGTCATCCTTTGGCAGCTTCTTTCTCGGTACTTTAACAGTTAAACAAAAGGAAATATAAGAAAAACATAGAGCAGGCG
>R21__coassemble_1079_pt1 | contig 19551 bp, 18 predicted proteins | sample R21__metabat2_high_PE_066 | metagenome-assembled genome bin R21
TAGCAGGTTATTGAGCTTCACATTACGGTCAGGTGGGTTTTTATTTTTACATTGAAAACAGATTGAGAATTACAGAAATAAGAAAACAGACCGTGAAGGTCTGTTTTTTATTTCAAGCTGATATAATCTTCAATATTTCTCCCTATCACTCAGCAAGAAGCTTTTCTGATGCCGCAAGCTTGAGGCATACTGAAAAGACCCTTATCGCCTGCTCAAGTTCGTTGACAGGTGGGAATGACGGCGCAATCCTGATATTTGAATCATCAGGATCTTTACCATAAGGATATGTCGCTCCGGCATCAGTAATAATAAGACCTGCCATCTTACAGAGCCTGAAGACCTTTTTAGCACATCCCGGCAGAACGTTGCAGTTTATGAAATATCCGCCATTAGGCATATTCCAGGTAGCAAGTCCGCTGTCACCGAGTTCTTCTTTTAAGACTCTGTCAACGGCTCTGAACTTTGGCTCAAGAATCTCTCTGTGAGCTTTCATCATAAGTTTTACGCCATTGAAGTCATGGAAGAAAAGAACATGTCTCAACTGATTGAGCTTATCGGGTCCTATGGTTTCTGTTGTGAAATGCTGCTTAAGATCAACAATATTTCGGTCACTTGCAGCCATAGCGCATACTCCTGCGCCTGGGAATGTGATCTTCGATGTTGAGGCAAACACAAACACCATATCCTCATTGCCTTCTGCAAGTGCTTCGTCATAAAGATTGAGCAGATGCTCGGGATTATCGGTAAGATCATGGATACAATAGGCATTATCCCAGAAAATTCTGAAATCCTTTGCTGCCGGTCTGAGCTTCGCAAAACGCCTGACGGTCTCATCGGAGAAGGTTATGCCTGTAGGATTTGAATATTTAGGAACACACCATATTCCTTTTATGGCAGGATCCGAAGAAACGAGCTCTTCTACCATATCCATATCAGGTCCGGTAGGAAGCATCGGGATATTTATCATCTCAAAGCCGAAATATTCAGTTATCCTGAAATGCCGGTCATAACCCGGCACAGGACACAGCCACTTTACTTTGTCAAGTTTACCCCATGGCTTACAGCCCTTATATCCGTGAGTTACTCCTCTTGAAACAACATCAAACATCATACCAAGACTTGAATTATTACCGATTATTATCTGAGATGTAGGAACTTCCATCATTCCGGAGAAAATTGCCTTCATTTCTTCCAGTCCATCCCAAATGCCGTAGTTTCTTGCATCGTCGCCCTTTGAATTGGCAAAATGGCTTCTTGCATGAAGCGCCTCAAGGACACCGAGGGCAAGGTCAAGCTGCACCGCACTCGGCTTGCCGCGGGCCATATTAAGATTAAGCTCCATCCTGAGTATGTCATCATATTCTTTTTCTGCAGCAGCATGGACTTCTTTCAGCTGTTCTTTCGTCATATCTGTATATTTCATGTCTATCCCTTTCAAAAGTAAAATTTGATAAACAATTAAGTATTTGTGAATAATTTTAAATCGCAATATTTCATTATTATCCCTTAAACTTGTCATATTTTATTATAAAAGGCCTAAAAATGCAAGCTTTAGAAAAAATGCTTGCAAATTTCGGCCTTTTATACCATTTAACCATAATAATCTTCTTATTTTAGTGCATTTTTGCCGCTTACGGGAATTATATTTCTCCGAATATGGTTACTAACAGGATTTATCTGCTGCATAACTGCTGGCCGGTTAATTCTCAGAGAAAAAAACAGACCCGCTGAACGGATCTGTCTTAACAATGCTATATAATCAGAACTCTGCCGAACCGGTTGTTCTTGGGAAGGGAAGAACATCTCTGATATTTGATATTCCTGTGAGATACATTATCATTCTCTCAAAACCGAGTCCGAAACCGGAGTGCTTGGTTGAGCCATATCTTCTGAGATCAAGATACCATGAATAATCCTCTTCTTTGAGGCCGAGGTCATGAATTCTCTTAAGGAGAAGATCAAGTCTTTCTTCACGCTGGGAGCCGCCGACTATCTCGCCTATTCCCGGGACAAGGAGATCCACTGCAGCGACTGTTCTGCCATCCTCATTCATGCGCATATAGAAGGCTTTTATCTCAGCAGGGTAATCTGTAACAAAAGTCGGCTTTTTAAAGTACTGCTCTGTGAGGTAGCGTTCATGCTCTGTCTGAAGATCACAGCCCCACTCAACCTTATACTCAAAATTATCATTATTTTTGCGAAGAATCTCTATTGCTTCTGTATAGCTGACTCTTGCAAAATCTGACGATGCCACATGGATAAGTCTCTCTTTGAGGCCCTTATCAACAAACTGATTGCAGAAATCAATATCCTGAGGACATTTTTCCGTGACATAGCTGATAATATACTTTATCATGCTCTCGATACACTGCATATCATCCTCAAGATCGCAGAATGCCATCTCGGGCTCAATCATCCAGAACTCGGCTGCATGACGCTGTGTATAGCTCTTTTCGGCACGGAACGTAGGCCCGAATGTATAAATCTTACCGAATGCCTGTGCAAAGGTCTCTCCTTCAAGCTGTCCGGAAACTGTAAGGCTTGTCTTTTTTCCAAAGAAATCCTCACTGTAATCTACAGTTCCGTCATCTTTTCTCGGGACATTGTCAAAGTCAAGAGTTGTCACCTGGAACATTTCTCCTGCGCCCTCTGCATCACTTACACTTATAAGCGGTGTATGAGCATAAACGAAGCCCTGCTCCTGGAAAAACTTATGTATCGCAAAAGCAGCGGTTGAACGGACTCTGAAAGCAGCGGAAAAAAGGTTTGTTCTTGGTCTGAGATGAGCGATAGTTCTCAGATATTCTACGGTATGTCTCTTCGGCTGAAGAGGATAATCAGGAGTTGATACGCCCTCAACGGCAATATCTGCAGCATGAATTTCAAATGGCTGCTTTGCGCCGGGTGTTTCAAGAACTGTTCCCCTGACAACAAGCGCTGCACCTACATTCTGCGCTGAGATTTCATCATAATTTTCAAGCTTATCTGCTTCAATAACTATCTGCACGCCTTTCAAACACGAACCATCGTTTAAATCGATAAAGCCGAAAGCTTTCTGCGCTCTTATATTTCTTGCCCATCCGGCAACTGTTATCTCTTTATCACTATACTGAGAAATATCACTATACAGCTTAGCAATTTCTATTCTTTTCATAGTAGTAATACCTTTCCATAAAATACAACATAAATGTAATAATACACAAAAGCATTCAATATTGCAAGAGATAAAGACAAATAAATCACTGTCAAATCAGTTCTTTCCTGATTTAGTATAAAGATTTTCCTTAACCTACGCAAAAGAAACCGGGTCTCAAGTGACACGGCTTCTTTTAAGTTCTGAATTATAATTTCTGTTACAGCCCGTTTTTCTCTATAGCAGCAATCTTATCAAGTCTTCTCTGATGCCTGCCGCCTTCATAGACACCACCGAGCCATGAATCAACAATCATAAGTGCAAGCTCTGAACCGACTACTCTTGAACCCATGGCAAGCATGTTTGTATCATTGTGCTGTCTTGAAAGAAGAGCCGAATATGTATCAGAGCAGCACACACATCTTATACCGTCCACTTTATTTGCGGCGATAGATATACCGACACCCGTTCCGCAGCAGATTATGCCTTTTTCGCACTCACCTTTTACTATTGCTGAAGCTGCGAGGTATGCGTAATCGGGGTAATCGCATCTCTCTGTATTATATGTTCCGTAATCTTTATACTCAAGTCCAAGGGCATCAAGGTGTTCCATTATCTTTACCTTGAGCTCTATTCCTACATGATCTGAAGCTAAAGCTATCATCTGAATCACCCCGCTTAAGTCAGATAACTCTGAGCTTATCGAATGTTGTCTTATAATCGCCTTTGCTGAAAAGCGCACTCGTGCCGAGAACAAAAGCGTCAACACCGATTGCGGAAAGCTCCTTCACCTTCTCGGCCCTGATCGCTCCGTCAACGCATATCTTGTAGCCGTATTCTTTTTTACCCTCGACACACTTCAAAATCTTTCTGTCAACATATTCGCAGTATTTCTGACCTGCAAAGCCGGGATTGACTGTCATCACAAGCAGCCAGTCCACAAGGGGAAGAATACACTCTATAGTCTCGTATCCTGTACCGGGATTTATCACAAGGCCGCTCTGTCTGCCGAGCTCACGAATGTGCGCAAGTGTTTTGGCAATGTGCGGGTCTGTCTCATAGTGAACATAAATAATATCTGCGCCCTCTTTAGCGAAAAGCTCAACCATCGGCACTGGGTTCATCACCATGAGATGGACATCTACAGGTTTACCGGTATGTTTCCTCACAGTCTGAAAATCTCCGAGTCCAAGCGCTATGTTGTTGACAAAACTGCCATCCATTATATCCATATGAAAAATATCTGCGCCGGCCTTATCAAGCTCCTCGGTTACAGCGGCAAGGTTATCAAAATCAGCGCACATCATAGACGGGCAAAGTAATCTTTCCATTTTCTGTACTCCCTTTTTATTTTTTATCAAACAATATTCTAGACTGCCGGAGGAGAAAATGCAATACTTTTATTCTGCCGGTCTCTTAACCTCCGGCCTTACAGCAGCCTGTTTCTACTGATTTTTTATTTTCTTCCAGGCGAGCTTTACAGCGCCTCTTACCCCATTCTCCACTGCATCTTTAGAATACAGAATGTTAAGATTTTCGTCCGGATAAGGTTTTCTTGCATGCTCATGAATTTTTTCTTCCAGCAAAGTCTTCGGAAAGTCTTTCATGCCGATTACGCCGCCGCCCAGCACAACATAGTCGGGGTCGAGAATGTTAATCTCTGCATCTATGGTGCAGGCGATATGGTCCACAAACTCTCTCAGGACGGACGAACCGGCATGTTTGGTGAAGAGGTCAGCTATATCCGTTTCAGGGAAGAATTCTTTCTGAATGGCAGCAAGCCGCACCCCTGAGCCATAACATTCGGAACAGCCATAATTTCCGCATCCGCAGCGAAGGCTGCTTCCCTGAGTCGGAATATGACCAAGCTCACCTGCAACACCGTTCTTTCCGGCAAGCGGCTCATCACCGATAAAAACAGCATTGCCGATCCCGGTTCCGACATAAACACCGATACCGATTCCGTCCGGTTTTATCCCGAGATCGTCAATATCGCCCATCAAAAGAAGGTTAGTGTCTCTTTCTATAAAGACCGGTGAATCGAGGTACCTGCCAAGCTCTTCTTTAACATTAACTCCGTCTAGCCCCGGGATATTGGGAGCAGAAAGGACTATGCTCCTTGTTTTATCGATAGCTGCAGGAAAGCCCAGAGCAACCGCGGCGGGAAGAAGGTCCATATAATATTTATGAGCATATTCTTTTATGAATTCTGCCAGCTTTTTCATCTGATCGGGAGAACCATCAAGAACAGATTCACGAGGTACTTTTTCATAATTTTCTGCCGGTGAACCCCCGATTCTGATATTCGTTCCGCCTATATCAAGGCCAATAACATATCTGCACATTTCTTAGGAACCTCTGCCATTCAGCCTTCGTCGTTGAGCATGTAAGGCTCGCCCTCTTCCATCTCCATGTTAATGAGAGCCTTCATATGATGTCCGTATTTGGTTTCAAGGCCGCCCTGTGCAGCATCAAAGCAGTTCATCGGATAAATCATAGTCGGAACATTCTTGAAGTTCCATGTTCCGGCTGCAAGCATGTCGGCTGCAGTTCTTGCCCCAAGAGCAGTTCTGTCCATATCTCTCGGGTGAACAGAAAGCATCTCAATAGCCTTAACATTTGCCATCTGCATATTGATTGTTCTGGACGGTCCTGTGTGATAGGCTCCGATGCAAAGCTGTCCAAGCATCTGTGTAAGCTCTATTGCTGCATTCAGAGATTCACTGGTCTCGCCCCACTCCATGACAACTTTAAAGCCCTGTTCTGCCATGGATGTGATGCCGCTGACACCATTGCCGATGGAAGCCATTCCGAACTTTTCGAGTGCTTCCCCAACATCATAAACTTCATCAGCGCCATAATTGAGAGCATTCTTTCTGCAAGGCTCTTTTGGATCGACAGCTACAACATATGCTCCCCTGAGCTTAAGTATAGATATAGCTCCGCAGCCCATATATCCGCATCCAATAACAGCAACTTTCATATTCGGCATATCAATCTTTGCCTTGCTTACTGCAGAAAAAAGGCATGCAAGAGGCTCAAGAACAGCATCTTCATCTTTTACATTGTCAGCAAGCTTTATAATTGTGTTTACTTTTGGATCAGCAACTGCATACTGAACCATGCCTCCGGCTCCCGGAAGTCCGCTGCCCCAGAGTCCTGAAACTCTGTCTCCAACCTCATAACCGGATACATTTTTCCCGACTGCACAGATAACACCCATAGGTTCATGTCCGAACTGACCACCGACATTAGCCCAGTCATAATGTTCTGACATACATACTCCGCAATATCTGAGTCTAATCATCACACTGTCATCATTCATCTGAGGCATTGGAACTTCCCTGACCTCGCTTTTACCCGGTCCTAATGTAACAACCGCTTTCATCATATCGGCCATAATACAATTATCTCCTCTGTTATGTTTATTTTTTCGGTACTATTGTGCACCCTGTTTATGTCTGTATGTTACCACAAATTTTTATCATACCGGAGAAAAATAACTCTTAAATCTGTTCAAATTTTGGATATATCAGAAATATTTTGATTTCCTTGTATATTATTCGGAGATACCAATGCTATTCAGTTAAAAAAGGCAAATAATTTGACAAAAGTTTACAGAACTGATAGTATTGGTTGAGAAAACAGACATTTTTTCAAAAAGAAGTACTGTTATTGGTTTCAGAAGAAGAATACCAACGCTAAAGAATCTTTAATTACATCTAACTATGAAGTTTAATTTTTTGATAATATCATATTTAGACAGGTGGTGAAAAATATTGATACTCGCACTTGGGCAGGCAAACGATATAGCTTATACAGCAGGAATGCACACGCATGATGTATGGGAAATAGTGATCAATGTCTTTGGCAGCGGTATTTCAGTTATAGGAAATAAAGAATATCCTTTTACCGAAGGAACAATACTCTGTATACCTCCTCACGTAAAACATGGAAAATCCAGTAAGGAAGGCTTCAGGGATTATTTCATGCATGTAGACAGCATCCGAGGTGTAAATCCTGATTCATCAGATCCGATAGTTCTGAGTGATGATTCAGAACATACATTTGAAAATCTTATGTCTATTATGCTTCATCTGCTGTACTCGGATAAACCGGGAAAAATGACAATGATCACTTCTCTTTCACATGTCTGCATGCAGCTGATTGCAGATCTGGGCACATCCCTTCGACTGAATCCGGCAGTAAGCAGAATCCAGAATCTTCTTATCTCAGGATATGCAGACCCTGAACTTGATCTGAATAAGATATTAGGCGGCACTGGGTATTCAGCAGAATATATGAGGAAAAAATTCAGTCAGGATACAGGAGTTTCTCCACTTGAATATCTCACAAATCTTAGAATAACACACGCAAAAAATCTGCTTGCGCAGAAAAACAGGCTCAGACTTTCAGTTAAAGAGATTGCACTCCTGTGCGGCTTTTATGACTCTCATTATTTTTCAACTACCTTTAGAAAAGCAGTAGGCATGACTCCTAAGGACTTTGCGCTGAAAGCCGCTCTTGAAGACAGTGACCAACTGGTTCAGAAGGTTGATTATTAGAGATGAAAACCAGAAACAGACATCAAAAGATTGTTAGTAAACCATTATTGCTCATGTTTCGACGACATGAATAAAGATAGAGCTGTCATGTATCAAACCTTATTATCTCTGTGAGAGCCTTGTTACGATAAACAAGGTCGTTTCTGACTGTAAATCCCTGCGCTTCCCAGAAGGCATTTCCCGGCTTATTTTCTGTCAAACACAACAAGTGCGACTTTGTTAATTCCTATTTCCCACAGAGCTTTCAGCGCTGTATCTACCAGTTCTGTTCCAATCCCATGGTGGCGGTACTCCAAAGCGACGGAGGTATGATAAATATAGCCTCTTCGTCCATCACTGCCAACCATTATAACGCCGATAAGCTTTTCCTCCTCGGCCACAAAGCATGTATCAGGATTGCGCTTCAGGAACTTTTCAATTCCTTCCTTTGAATCATCAAGATTGTTAAGGCCCATCCCTGTGCAGGACATCCAGAGAGCATAAACTGCTTCATAATCTTCAATAAGCATTTTCCTTATATTCATGGATTATCTCCTCTATCTCTATAAAATAATGGTATCTAACAGTTCAATTCTATCATATTGTGCCTTCACCGGCAACAATCTGTAAAACCAGAACCCAACATCAGAATAAATCAGAAGCAGACTCTGCAAGGCAAAATGACCGTGATGCAGAGTCTGCTCTCTGATTTGAAGATAAAAATGTATATCAGCCTATTATCATTCTGCCGTCAGGGAGGATGGCTTCATTTTTCTGCTTTTTACCTGTGAGCAGAGCAATCCCGAGAGAAGCCGGGCCTACCCTTCCGATGAACATGGTGACGATTATCATAACCTTTCCAAGGACCTTCAGATTTTCTGTAACTCCGGCGGTAAGGCCTACCGTTGCGAATGCGGAGACACTTTCATAGAGAACATTTATAAGCGTTCCCGACCTGTCAATGCTGTGAATGACAATGACATCAGCCATTACAATAATGAATCCAAGCATAACAATTGTAAGAGCCTTGTATACCTGACTCTTTTCAATTCTATGTCTCAGGAGCCTCACTTCATCATAACCCCTGAGATTGCTCAGAACAGCAGCAAACAATGCCGCAAAGGTTGTGACCTTTATGCCTCCGGCGGTTGAACCCGGAGAGCCTCCGATAAACATTATCATGCAGGAAATCATCTTCGTGATTGATTCCTCTGATGAAATGTCAACAGAAGCAAATCCGGCGGTTCTGAGGTTTACCGACTGAAAGAGAGATACATTCAGCTTCTCAGGAATGCTCATGCCGTTCAGTAGATTTTCATTTTCAAAAATCAGAAAAGCAGTCATGCCGAGAAACAGCAAAATAAATGAGGAGCCTATGCAGATTCGGGAATGAAAATCAAGCCGGCCGGCCCTGTGAAGACGAAATCTGTCCCTGATTTTATTTGCGTAGATGTCATCAATAACAATGAATCCGAGACTGCCTGTAAATATCAGCGCCGATATTGTAACGCATACAAGAGTATCGTCATAAAAAACGCAGATACTTGAATTTCCGGGGATAAATCCGAGAAGATCAAAGCCTGCATTGCAAAAGGCTGAGATTGAAATAAACACTGAGCTCCATGCTCCCTGAGTTCCGTAAAGAGGAACAAAGCGGATCATGAGCGTAACTGCTCCGAGAAACTCACAGGTAAAAGTGAAACCGAGTATTATCCTCAGCAGGGTTTTTATATCGAGGTAATCAGAACCGGAGCTCTCTCCTATGACAAGCATGTTTCTGAAGCCCATCTTGCCCTTGAAAAGCAATATAAAGCCGGAAGCCAGAGTGGCAAGACCCAGCCCGCCAATCTGAATCAGGAAAATAAAGACTGTCTGACCGAAAAGCGTAAGCTGTGTATAAATATCAAAAAGTGAAAGCCCTGTCACACAGGTCGCTGAAGTAGCCTGAAAAAGAGCCGTGAGAAAGCTTACAGACTCCCCCTTGCTTGAAAATGGAAGCATCAGTAATAATGTGCCGATGAGAATTATGCCAATGAAGCTGCAGACGATCAGCCTTGTCGGGGATATGTTACGGATTATTTTACCTGTATTTTTCATTTTTGTAATTTATCTGTTTAAGAACTGTCTTTCAAGTCCTGTTTTCTTAATTGCCAGTATGAGAGGAATTCCAAGCACTAAACACACAACCAGCTCACCTGCCCCTACCGATAAAGCATTTGTAAGGAAACTGCCGAAGGTCACAAAGCTCAGCGAGAACGAGCCTGCATCCGAAAGAGCAGCTATCTCAAGCCCAATAACAACAGCATTGAAAATAACTGGCATCAGGACGGAGAGAAGAGGAATTCCTTTTATCGTAATCTTTCTTAATAATCTTCCTGTTATAGCAGCGAGAAGCGTTGCGAGTGTGCCGAATACCATGTCGACAATGCCGAGTGAACTGCCAATGTTGGAAATAAGACATCCAATTGCCAGTCCCGGAACAGCTGCCGGTGTAAAAACCGGTAAAACTGTAAGCGCTTCGGAAAATCTGAACTGCACAGGTCCGTAAGCAAGGTTGAACATTGCAGCCACATAAGTAAGAACTGCGTAGAGCGCAGCAATTACACCTGCTTCCGTCAGAAAGAGGATTTGTTTGTTGTTTTTCATTTTTTTCTTACCAACACCGGATTAAGCGGTGTCCTTTCATAGTATTTATTTTAGGTCAGGAGATTGCGACTGACCACCGTAATAAACATAAACGACCTATTAATGGGCCATTCATGCGGACGGCAAGAGTATAATACTATAAAGGCGCAAGATTTTCAATAAAAAAGCCTACGGAATTTCCATAGGCAGAGTTCATCAGACATTATTTTTATAAATCTCATAGAGACCGCTGATCAGGAGATCGTCATCATAAATAATCTCATGAATGCAGTTGGGAAGTATCACGGGAGCAAGACCGCCGGTAGCGATGATTGTAGTTTTCCTGCCAAGCTCGGCTTCTATCCTGTCAATCATTCCATCAAGTGCCGCAGCATGTCCAAGCACTACTCCACTTCTCATGCAGTCCACGGTATTCCTGCCAATAAGAGAAGCAGGTTCTTCGATACTGATACTCGGAAGCTGTGCGGCATTGGCTGCGAGCGCCTGGATGGAGGTTCGCGGACCCGGCATTATTACTCCCCCAAGGTACTTTGCACCTTCATCAACCACAGAAATAGTAGTGGCAGTACCCATATCTATTATGACAGCAGGAAGGGAATATTTAGCGACTACCGCAGCGGCATCTACTATAAGGTCGCTTCCAAGCTGTTTTGGATTATCTATGAGAATTTCAAGTCCGACCTTGAGGCCATTGCCAATGACCATCGGATCTTTGCCGGTAATCATTTTGACAGCTCTCCTCGCTGAGCCGGTAACAGGCGGAACTACAGAAGATATTATAGCATCATCTATATCCTGAAGCGAGAAGCCATTCATTTCGAGAATAGCTTTTATCTTGATCGCGTATTCATCGGCAGTTTCGGTGCGTTCAGTACGAAGGCGTGAAACTCCCATAATATTACCACCTTCAACTATTCCTAGAACTATATTGGTATTTCCTATATCTACAGCCAGAAGCATCAGCAGTTCCTCGCATTAATCTTTAGAATTCAAAAACAAATAAGGAGACCCTAAGGCCTCCTCAAACACCAGCATCACTTATTAATTGCATCCTTCAGAACCTTGCTGGGTTTAAATTTAGGAGCCTTGCAGGCTGCAACGTCAACATTATCGCCGGTAAAAGGATTTTTTACAGTTCTTGCAGCTCTTTCAGATACATCAAATGTACCGAAACCTGCAATCTGAATTTTCTCACCTGAAGCCAGCTGCTCCTTGATAACCTCAAAAACTCTGTTTACAAGAACAGAAGCAGCTTCTTTGTTGATGTCTGTATTATCTGTAACGGCTTCAATAAACTCTTTTTTATTCATTATTTTCTCTCCCAAAAATTAAATTTGATTTGAAACAGAAAGTTTCAGACTGATTAATAATTTTTCTCTATAAAATCTGTCACAGAATCCGCAAGCACTCTCTCAGCGTCAATTCCGTTTCTGTAAGATAATTCGGCAGCAAGCATCAGTAGTCTTGCCATATCTGCTTCGTTGTCCAGATTTGATGTCTGAAGCAGGATTTTCATATCATTCAGCGGATCTTCTGAATATGGATGGCCAAGTTTTTCAGATTTCTTCAGGACCTTGCGGCCTCTCATAAGAGCCGGCATTGCCTTCGAAACAGATTCCAGAACCTCTTTGTCAGTTTCCTGACCTTTGGTCTGCTTTTTTATTTCATCCCACTTCATCAGAAGGTCATCAATATTTTCGACTGAACCGTCAGAAAATACATGAGGGTGTCTCACAACCATTTTTTCCGCTATGTCATTCACTACATCAGAAAAATCGAAATTGCCCTTTTCTTCCTCGATAATACTGTGAAATACTACATGGAGAAGTACATCTCCAAGTTCTTCACGCATCATGGCTGGAGAATCAGCATCAATCCCTTCTGCAAGCTCATAACACTCTTCCAGAATATCCTGTCTTATGCTCTGATGTGTCTGGACACGGTCCCATGGACAGCCGTCAGGGGCACGCAGTCTGTGCATGATTTTTATAAAGTCATCCAGTGTGTAATGATTTCTATCTGCAAAATCTTCCATATTCTATCCTATATGCAGGTAATTTTCAAGAGTTATTTTTAGTTTGAGTATCCAAACCATAGATATAGAAGGAAGACAGACACATCCTGTCCCCCTTCTGCAGCAATAAATTTATTCCTCTGTGTTATCCTCTATCTCAACCTCAGAAACAACCTCTGCCTCTACGACATCCTCTTCAGCTGTTTCTTCAGCCTCATCCTCAGCTGGCTCTTCAACAACCGGGGCTTCATGCACAGGAAGCTTTGCACCGCAAGCTGAGCAGAAAGCATCATTGATGGAAACTGCTTTGCCGCACTCCGGGCAGTAAACTCTGTTAAGGAGTGTGCTTATGGCATCTTGAACAGCAGCGAGCTGTTCAGAAAGATCATCAATCTCCTGAATTTTTTCTGTTATACATTCCTCAGAGTAATCGCCATTTTTCTTTGCATTGTAAATATACTCACCCAGCTCAGCATAACGCTTTTTTATCTCTCCATTAAGTTCATTAACACTGAGCTTAAGCTTTGAAACATCAACTACCTTGTTTGCTTTTTTACCGACTATATCGGCAACTGACTTTACATTCTCAAATACATTATCAAAAATTCCCATTGCCATTTCCTCCATGCTCTTATTCAAGAGTTTATTGTGGAACATATTATACAGCAGCGCTGCAGCATAATTCAAATACTATTATTGTCAAAATTGTAAATAATATTTTAATTTTTGTTACGAAACTCTTCATACAGTTTGATTATCTCATTTTTTCTCGAAAGTATCTCATCAAACCTGTCAATATAATCATAAGAATACTTAAAATTAAAGAGTCGTTCAAGGCGATCTGAATATGGATCCTTTATTTTGCTTACCCCGCCAGCTCCGCATGCAATGACAGTCTGTGATTCATCCATGGTGTAGATATTATATGCACACACACAGCCTTTTTTAGACCATCCGGTATTCTCGAGATTTCCAATCATTCTTGACTGCCTATAAAGGTAATACGGCTCGTAACCCTCTTCTGTAAGCCTTTGAACTGAATAATCTATCATCTTATCGGCAAGAATCCCGTCACCATGATAGTCAGGAGTAGAGGCTTCGTGAAATATTTTTGCGCTTCGTTTGAGGGCCAGCGAATGTACCGTAATATTTGATGGGTTAAGTCTGATTACTTTTTCCAGAGTATCACAGAAGGTCTCAAAGGTATCTCCCTGAAGTCCGGCTATCAGATCCATGTTAATGTTATTCATCCCGCATTTTTCTGCAAGTGTGTAAGCATTTATAACATCCTGAGCGGTATGCTTTCGTCCTATATTCTCAAGGACATTATCCTGAAGTGTCTGCGGATTTACGCTTATGCGTGTGATTCCAAGTTTCCGGAGTGCACGCAGCTTTTCTTCATCTATCGTATCCGGTCTTCCGGCTTCGACAGTAAACTCTCTGCAAAAGCTCATATCAAAGTTTTCATATACTGCCGTAATAACAGCTTCGAGCTGTGCCGGAGCTAATGTTGTCGGAGTGCCGCCTCCCATATAACAGCTGACAAGTCTCAGGCCTGTCATTCGTATCACATCTGCAGTATGCTTTATTTCTTCAAGCAGCTTATCTACATATGGTGATATAAGCTTCTTCTGCTTTTCGACACTTTGAGAAACGAATGAACAGTAAGAACATCTTGTAGGACAGAATGGAATTGAAATATACAGACTGAAGTCATTTTCTGAAATTGAAGAAATAAAGGGGCTCTGTACAGCTGAAATTCTCTTACAGAATTCTGTCTTTTCGGGACTTACAAAAAGTTTCCCGGTAAAAATTTTATCGGCCTCATGCTCTCCGAATTTTTTCAAATAGCTGTCATAAAGTTTTACAGGGTGAATACCGGTAAGCATCCCCCACTTTGGCATATATTCCATAAATTCAGAAAGGCAGAGAAAAATTGTTCTTGTAATGTTGTATTCTTCATCAGTGTGATCTTTTGTTATCTCTACCTTTGAATGAGTTTTGCCGTTTCTTCTGATATAACAGGAAAACTCATCGCCGTTTATCTCTGCGAAAACAGCATTTTCAGCAGCTGCAGCTTCTGTTCGATTTTCAGTAAGCCTAATTTCATCATACGGAAAAAAGAGACGGGCAAGATTACCCGCCTCATAATGAAAAAAATCGTCACTAATATATAAAACCATTTTAAAATCCTGTATGTCTGTCTAATATTTATCCAAAATATGGGTTGTACTGTTTTTCCCGGGATAGTGTGCTCAGGTCTCCATGTCCGGGATAAAGCTCATAATCCTCAGTAAGTGACTTCAGCTTTTCTATTGACCTGTACATTTCTTTCATGCTTCCTCCGGGGAAATCAGTTCTTCCTACAGAACCATGAAAAAGCGTGTCCCCGGAGAATATCTTACCATCACAAATATAACAGCAGCTGCCTCTCGTATGTCCGCTTGTCAGCAAGATCTTAATTTCAGAACACCCGAGCATTATAGAATCACCATCTTTAAGTTTTCTGTCAGGTATGAGTGAAATCCCACTGCCAAGTTGAGATGAAAGATTTAACGACGGATCTGCAAGAGTATCAGCATCGAGTTCATGTATGCAGACCTCTGCTCCGGTCAGTGCTTTTAGTTCTTTTGCAGAATATATATGGTCAAAATGAGCGTGTGTTAGAAGTATAAGTGTGATATTGAACTTTTCACACAACTGTCTGCATCCATCCTTAAAATAGTAAAGATCCGGATCAATTACCGCAGAAAGCCCGGATTTTTCATCTGTTATCACATAAGTATTTTCGTCGCAGAGACCAGACGAAAATAAAGACTCAACTTTCATGATAATCAGCTCCTGTCGATAGAAATAACACCTTTTACCTTCATAAGTCTGTCTATAACAGACTGCAGATGATCAAGTCCGTTAATCGTGATTGTAGCAGAAATCAGGGCATTGGAAGTGTTTTTAATACCTCTTGAATTCAGTGTATGTATAAACAAATGCATGTTTGCAAGCTGAACGGTAAAGTCCGCAAGAAGGCCTTCCCTGTCAGCTGCGAGTATATGCAGAGTTGACTTAAAATCTTCCTTGACATCGCCTTCCCAGTATGCCTTTACCCAGCGCTCAGGTTCCGGACAGTTTTTCAGATCTTTAGGAACATTTGTACAGGTCTTCTTATGGACTGATACCCCGAATCCTCTCGTAATAAATCCAATAATGTCATCTCCTGGCAGAGGATTGCAGCAACGGGAGAACTTTATGAGACAGTTGTCCATTCCATCTATAAGCACTCCGCCTGCAGACTTTTTTCTTACCTGTGGAGGTGTCTGATTCTGAACTATTTCCTCCGGAGTAACTTCAGGCTGAATCCGGTTCATCTTCAGATATTCTTCCTTAATTCTCGGAAGAACCTTCCAGAGCTGAATTCCACCGTAACCTATGGCAGCATAAAAGTCATCTTCATTATCACAGCTGTGCCTGCGTCCTATAGATTCAAGCATAAACTGCATAAGCTGGTCACTCATCACTATTCCGCTGCGTTTAAATTCCTTCTCCAGCTCGGATTTGCCCTCTACTATATTCTCTTCTCTTCGTTCCTTTTTAAACCAGGAGCGAATCTTGTTTCTTGCTTCAGAAGTACGGACCATAGAGAGCCAGTCTCTGTTAGGACCGTGAGTAGCATCTTTTGTCGTTATTATCTCGATAATCTCGCCGGTTTTGACTTTATAATCAAGAGGTACAATTTTCTTGTCAACCTTAGCACCCACCATTCGATTTCCAACAGCAGAGTGAATGGCATAAGCAAAATCTATGACATTGGAGCCCTGAGGGAGTGAGATTACATCTCCGTTTGGAGTAAAGACAAAAACTTCTTCGGGAATGAGATCGGTTTTGATGGAAGATATAATCTCGGTAACATCCTCGCTGTTTTCCTGATTGTCAAGCATCTGATGTATCCATGCAAGTCTCTTATCAAGATTATCATCCTTAGCAGTGTCCTGAAGTCCGAGTTTGTACTTCCAGTGAGCCGCAATTCCATACTCCGCAGTATGGTGCATCTCCCATGTTCTTATCTGTATCTCAAAAGGTATACCCTCTTTATTTATAACTGTAGTATGAAGGCTCTGGTACATGTTGGGCTTGGGAGTTGATATATAATCCTTAAATCTGTTAGGAAATGGATGATACATATCATGCACTATACCGAGCACATTGTAACAATCCGCTATAGTATCAACTATAACACGCAGTGCAAAAACATCATATATCTGCTCAAAGCTCTTTCCCTGAACAAACATCTTTCTGTATATACCGTTGATGCTCTTTACTCTTCCCTCAATATGCAGATTCTGCACAAAAGGACTCAGCCTTGCCCGAATCTCTTCCTTAGTTGTTTCTATAAACTTTGCGCGGCTTGAGCTTCTTGCTTCAAGGTCTGCAAGAATCTCATTGTAAGCAACGGGGTCTATATATTTGAGGGAAACATCCTCCATATATTCCTTTACAGCACGGATTCCGAGTCTGTGAGCAATAGGAGCATACACTTCAAGACATTCTCTTGCCTTATCTCTCTGCTTCTGAGGAGACATGAACTCAAGTGTTGAAAGATTGTGCATTCTGTCAGCAAACTTGATGATGATTACCCTTATATCTTCAGCCATTGCCATCAGCATTTTTCTGATATTCTCTGCCTGCAGTTCCTCACGGGAAGTAAAGGGGATTTTAGCTATCTTCGTAAGACCATCGATAAGCAGTGCAATGTCATCGCCAAAAGCCTTTCTTATCTCCTCGAGAGTCATGTCAGTATCTTCAACGACATCATGAAGGAGACCGGCTATTACAGACTGTGAATCCATTCCCATCTCAACAAGGAGATACGCAACTGAAACCGGATGTATTATATACGGCTCACCTGATTTTCTCATCTGTCCGTTATGGCATTTTTCGGCGACTTTATACGCCCGCTCTATATTGGCGATGTCATAATCCTTATCGCTGTCTTTTATTTTTTCGATAAGTTCCTCATAGGTTCTTGTTCTGACTTCCATATAAGCCTCCGAAAGGACTAAATTAATTTACCCCAGTTTAGCAAACAGTGGGGATGCTGTTATATCAATTTTTGAAGATGTAGGAAGAACTGTTATCTCCATGGAGTCCCCGTAATTCTGTCTTGCTATGAGCTTTCTCTCCTCCATTATATCAAGGCAGAGGCACAGCCTTGCGAGCGTAAAATTCTCAGCACTCAGCCTTGAGAGAAGCGAAGTGAGACCAGCGCTCCATCCCGAAGCTCTGAGAAAACGGTAGAGCTCCGCTAAAGCTTTCCTGTCAGGATATATATGGACTCTCTCAGCCGGTGTCAGCATTTCTCCAAGTTTATATTTCTCGTAAATTCTCCACGACTCGATCAGCTGACTCATGTCCTGGCCGGTTATCTTCATTTCCTTAACCTGTACAGTAAGATTTGGAGTACCCCTGAATATCTTACTCTCCAGAGTGACGGCGAGATCAAGTGTGTCACCGACACAGTACGGGAAACTTTTTGCATCCATGGAAAACTTCATGCAGCTTATTTTTGTCTCACCTCTCATGAAGTTCAATCTCAGATGATTACCTCCGCCAACCGCATTTATGCTCTCAAGCTTCATATTGTAGAGGCCAAACTGAGGAAGCGGGTTTGAGCATCCGAAAGGCTCCAGGACCTTCAGGCTTTCCGGAATAGCTGTAGTAAGCGCAGACGGCATGAGCTTGCAGTCTATGCTTATTGTCATAGCAGGCAGAACTGGATAATGAGCCGCAGCATAAGCATTAATTCTCTGCCTGAACTCTGCAATATTCGCAGTTTCGAGGGTTATTCCGGCAGCCATAGGATGACCGCCGTATTTTATGAGAAGATCCTCGCAGGATGTAATGGCTTCAAACAGATTAAAGCCTTCGACACTTCTTCCAGATCCCTTTGATTCTTCTCCGGAGGAAGCTATTATCATGCACGGTTTTCCATAACGCTCGGTAATCCTTGCTGCAACTATGCCCACAACACCGTGGTGCCATCCTTCACCGCCTATTACGATTACTCTGCTGTATTTTATGGAATCATCGCTTTCAATCGATGCTATTACGCTTTCGGCAATTCCCGCTTCAACATTTCTTCTGTTGGTATTATCGTCACATATTACGCTTGAGAGAGACTTTGCTTCCTCCCAGTCATTTGTGATAAGAAGCTGAACTGCTCTGTCGGAGTCCCCCATTCGACCTGTTGCGTTAATCCTTGGAACAATAGTAAAAGCAACAGAAGTAGAAGTCATCTCACGCTCTGAAGCACCTGAGTCCTCGACAAGAGCCTTTATCCCGGCTCTTGAACTTTCCTTAAGCATTTCAAGTCCGGCTTTGACAATTGTCCTGTTTTCTCCTATAAGCGGAACAATATCTCCAATGATTCCTATGGCAGCAAGGTCAGCATACTGAAAAATAAGCTCTGAGGGATCACCGTTCTCCCTTTCAAGAGCCTGTATCAGCTTGAAAGCAATTCCTGCGCCCGAATAATCCTTAAACGGCATATTATTGCCCGGTATATATGGGTCAACAACAGCTACGGCATCAGGGAGATTATCATGCGGACGGTGATGATCTGTGACAACGGTATCAATTCCAAGCTTATTCGCGTAAGCAATCTCGTTGACGGATGCTATTCCGTTATCAACGGTAACAATCAGCTTTACTCCCTGATTGCTCAGATATTCTACTGCGCCGATATTCATGCCGTAACCTTCACCGTCCCTTTTGGGGATATAGTAGATTACATCGGCACCGTTATCAGCAAGATATGTATAAAGAATCGATGTGGAAGTAACGCCATCGGCATCGTAATCACCGAATATGGCTATCTTCTCATAATCTTCCAATGCCTTCAGAATTCTTGCTGCGGCTTTATCCATATCTCTGAACTCAAACGGATCAAGCTCAGCAGGATGTATCCCGAGGATATCTTCTATCTGTTCACGGGTAGTAAAACCTCTTACCTGAAGAAGCATGGCAAGAACAGACGGCAGGGAATTTTCTCTGCCTATCCTGACTGCCTGCTCTTTATCCAAAGGCAGAACCTCCCACTTTTTAATGTTCATCTTTCAATTTAATCCATTCTGAAAACTCTATATTTGTTCATATTCTAACATCTTTTCAGAATGTATTCAAGTTTAATCTGCAAATCATCGGATGCATTAAATTAACCT
>R21__coassemble_1131_pt1 | contig 18948 bp, 17 predicted proteins | sample R21__metabat2_high_PE_066 | metagenome-assembled genome bin R21
CATGGTGGTCAACTTTTTCGCTAGCAAGTGGTAAACTTTTTCATTGACATTTACACTATAGAAAACTTCGTACTACTACTTGTAACTAAGCACAACTGCACCTAACTTCGTACAGCTGCGCAACAAGGATAAGCCTTACCCTCCGGGAAAGTGTGGATAAATCCAAAGATTAAGACGGATGAGGTCCGGCGCCCCCACGGGGAGCTGGCGCAGCTTGCTGCGCCTGAGGGAGTTAACTCTCCACCTGCTTAGCCTAACGCACACTAAGCCGAGCAGGGCAGGCCTTCCCCTCCGGGGAAGTGTGGATAAATCCAAAGATTAAGACGGATGAGGTCACTACTTTCCTACACAGAACTTCTCAAACACCTGATCTATCACAGCTTCCGAAGCCTTCTCTCCCGTCAGCTCAAAGAGTGCGCTGACAGCCGCCTCACAGGACACAGTTACCGCATCAAGCGTGAATCCTCCAAAAAGCGCATTCTCTGCTTCTTCCATGCACTCAAAAGCGTTCAGAGCGTCGTTTTTCTGCCTTTCTGAGTAGAGTATCCCGGCTGAGAGGTCAAGCCTGTCTGAAATGAATATCTTTCTGAATTCGTCCGCTATCGCATCTATTCCCTCATTGTTTGCAGCCGATATGTAAACACAGTGGTCAAAATTTCTCTTAATCTCATCTGTTTCAATCCTTGATTCAAGGTCGCTCTTGTTTATCACAGCTATGCAGCAGACTCCCTTAAGCTCTTCCATAAGCCTGCGGTCCTCGTCGTCAAGAGGCTCCGACGAATCAAATACCGCAAGAACTGCCTGGGAGCTTTTCATCCTTCCCCTCGCAAGCTCAACGCCTATCCTCTCCACAGGATTGTCCGTGTCCCTTATCCCCGCCGTGTCAGCTATAGTGACAGGTATGTCACCGAGCATTATTTTCTCCTCGACCACATCTCTTGTGGTTCCGGCAAAGGAAGTGACTATCGATTTCTCACAGCCGGCAAGCATGTTCATCAGCGTAGACTTGCCGGAGTTCGGCTTTCCGACTATCGCCGCAGTAATGCCCTCTTTGAGGATCATTCCGCTGTCAAAGCTGTCTATCAGCTTTTTAAGCTCCGATTTAACACTGCTTATCCTCTCCTTCAGATTGTCCTCACTTATCTGAGGAATGTCATCATCAGGGTAGTCAGCCCAGGCCGCAAGGTGAGCGCAGATGTCAGTCAGCTCATCCCTTATGCTTTTTATCGCAGCCGACAGCCTGCCATCCTTTACGGAGTTTGCCGCCCTCACTGCCTGTTCACTCTGAGCGGAAATCACATCCATAACAGATTCAGCCTGTGCGAGGTCAAGCTTTCCGTTCATGAAAGCTCTCCTCGTAAACTCACCTTTTCCCGCAGGAACGGCGCCGGCTTTGTAAAGAGCTTCGAGTACCTTTCTGAGTATGTATACTCCTCCGTGACAGGAAAGCTCAACCACGTTTTCTCCCGTATAGCTTTTTGGCGCAGTGAAATTCAGCGCCACACAGTCATCTATCTTCTCTCCCCTGTCATCACATACAGTTCCGTATAAGGCTCTGTAACCTCCGAGAGTTTTTAACACCTTGCCGCTGAAAGAGTGGAAAACTCTGTCAGCTATGTCAGCAGCCTGAGGCCCGGATATTCTTATCACGCCAAGGCCGCCCGGCACAGGCGGAGTCGATATCGCACAGCATGTTGTATTATTTATCGAATATTTGTTTGCTAAATTATCAGATATATTTCTCATTATCTTCTTTTCCATATTATGTTTAACCGGATTCAGTATTGTTATTTTTCAAATACAGCACTTTAATATTCGGTGTATTAAAGGTGTTTCCGGTCTTTGTGTCCCTGCGTATACTTATAGAAGTTATTTTAATTCCTGTTTGGCAGTTGTCAAGAATTTTAGCCGGTTTCAGCTATTAAAGCAATATGCTGTCAAAGCATTATGCTATCAAAGCATTACGCTATTAAAGCAATAACCGATTAAAAAATACAGTTCGGTATTCAGCACACAGCAGACACTAAGAACCATTCTTGATTAAAACTGAAAAATCAGAAATTCAGATTTTTCTCTTTTTTCCGTAATGAAAAAAACTGCAACAATTCTGCAACACCCTCTCTGATAATATTGAGCCATCAAAAGCAGTAAAAACAAAAAAATATAAAAATAAAAGGGAGAAAACACTATGATGAACTTAAAGACACTTAATGATGAGGCACTCGTAAAGGTAGCAGGCGGCAACGACGGCGACCAGAACTATGAGAGAAAAAATCATGTTGTTCTCTATAAGGTAGGCGATCACGTTGAGGTATACCGGACAGATCTTCACTGGTTCCTTACCTGGGGAGGAACAGTAGCAAAGGTATTTGTCGAAAGAGACGTGCCAATGTACTTCATAGAATTTGATGACGGCTGCTGTGACTGGCACAGCGCAGATGACATTCAGAGAAATTTTGACCTGTAAAACTTACGACTTACAGCTTAAAACAGCAAACTGATTGTCTGATATTTCAGGCGGGAGAATTTATTTTCTCCCGCTTTTTTATACCAGACTCCAAACCACCTAACTTTGTACATCAAACTTCCGGCATCATATTTCATGCTTCTCACTTCAAATTTTACACTTCTTGCTTCAAACTTCATCGCACACAGCAGTATGAAACCTAATAATAACCGCAATAAAAGACGGCAGAGTAAGCTTTTTCTTCTCTGCCGTCTTCATCATGATTATTGATTTTGCATTGTAAAGCCTTCGGCTGCCTTAACATCTGACTCCCTGATCGTCATGGCTTCAGACTGTCGGACTGCAGGCTGTACACAGAATATCTTCTGCACAGAGCAATATTATCACTTCGTGAGCTCAATTCTTCCGTAAAGAGGAGCGTCAACTACCTTTTTCCTCTCGGTGTTTGTGTCGATCGGAGCCGGGCTGTATGGCACAGGAGCAGTCTCGGAAATCTTGGAAGTAATCTTGTCGGAATATCTGTCCCTGTCATACTTCGGGCGTCCGCCGCCTCTTCTGTCGTTTCCTCTGCCGCCTCTCTGCGGGCGTCTGTCATTTGAGTATCTTGATCTGCTGTTGTACCTCGGCTGAGGTCTCTCACCGTCCACAGGTCCTATGACAACGTGTCTTGCGAGGTCCTCTCCCTCACTCCAGGACTTAGCGCCCTCAACCTCCTGAACTGCTGTATGGATTATTCTTCTCTCATACGGGTTCATTGGCTCGAGTGATGAGTTTCTGCCGGTTCTTACTGCTCTTGCAGCCATCTTTCTTCCGAGATTTTCGAGGGTCTCTTTTCTCTTCTCTCTGAATGAGCCGACATCAAGAGTTATCCTGTAGTATTCTGTCTTGGTGTCATCCATGGAGTTTATCACTTTTCTCTGGTTTGATGCCACAAGCTGAGCGAGGAACTGAAGTGAATCCAGTGTCTCTCCTCTGTGTCCGATGATGAAGCCTATGTCATCGCCGTCAAGTATCAGGTTTGCTCCGCTCTCATCCTCTTGGATGGTTACTGTAGAATCAGCAAGACCCATGTTCTTCAGAATGTTCTCGAGGTATTCCTTTGATACCTCAGCCGGTGTAGGAACGTAACTCGCCTTTACCTTTGCAGGCTTGTTCTCACCGAAAAATCCAAACTTCTTCTTGGAAGGCTCCTCAAGTACCTCCTGTACTGCCTTTGAAGCGTCACATCCAATTTCTCTGCATGCGGCCGCAAAAGCCTCTTCAATGGTCTCGCCGGTGCAGACTGCTTCCTTGATCATTCTGTTTCCTCCTTTTGAGGCTTCACTTTCAGCCTCAATAAACTCGTACTGCTTTTACTTTTCTTCTTGTGTTCTGCGGTACAGGAAAAAGTGGTATTCGCCGCAAATATTGACAATAAAAGCTCTCCGTTTTAATAGGGAGAGCTTTTATCAGATCACTGATTTATTATTTCTTATTCCCTATGTAGTCATTCGAGTTTGACTTACCGGAACTCTTCGGCTTTTTCTTCTGAGTCTGCTTGTTCTTCTGAGCTGCCTGCTGAGTCTGAACATTGTTTGAAGCCTCTATCTTGTCAGCTATCTGCTTCTGCAGATCCGGCGCAAGCGGCGTCAGGGCAGCTTCGGCATTTGACATTGAAACAAAGTGCTGAGCCTCGTTCATCGCCGTCATGTGGTTAAGGCTGAAGAAATTATTTGTGATGATTGACTGGATGAATGAAAGCACAGAGGAGATTATCCAGTAGAAACCGACAGCTGCAGGCATTATGAATGCCCAGTAAGCTGAGAGCAGCGGCATGCCGTAGAGCATTACCTTTGTGCATCCGGGCTGGCTCTGGCTTCCGTTAGCCTTTGACATATAGAAGGACGATGCCCAGTAGGAGATGACGCAGAGCACAGGTATCAGCCAGAGCATGTCGGCGAATGCCGAGCCCTTTGGTGTACCGAGAAGGTCTACTCCGAGGAACTTAAAGCCTTTTGTGAAGGACTCAATCTTCTCTACATCAGCGGCAGAGAATATCGCTCTTGTATTGAATATATCCTTGAGCGAATCCCAGTGCTTTATTACCAGAAGCTCTACATAGTTTCCTGTGGATGTTACTCCGGGTATCGATGAAACATAAGCAGTTGCCTTTGAAACACTCTCAGATGCTATGTGAAGAGTGTTCTGAAGCGGGTAGATAACGGAATAGTAGATTCCGAGCATTATCGGGAACGGGAGAAGAGTTGTCAGACATCCGGATGATGGATTGACATTTTCCTTCTCATAGAGCTTCTGAAGCTCTTCATTGTACCTTGCCTTGTCATTGCCGTATTTTTTCTGAAGCTCTTTCTGTTTCTCACCGAGCTTCGCCTGCTTTGCCATGTTCTTCTGCTGATTTATGGAAGTCGGGAAAAGCAGCAGCTTGATGATAAGCGTAAAGAGTATGATTGCAACACCGTAATTTTTGAAAATACAATAGAGAAACCACAGCAGGTAACCCATTATATTACCAAAAAAATTAAATATCTGCATCATAATAGATTATTTTCCTTTCCTTGAGTATCTTCTGTCTCCGGCATTTCCGGAGATTTTTCCGTCACGCCGCTGTCATCTGCGGCAGCATTGACAGCGTTGACATCGTTCTCTTCCGGATAATAAAAAGAGTGGTATTTTATTCCTTTTTTCAGCTCTTTTCCCATGAATCTTTCGGGAACAGGATCATATCCGGTCTTTCCGAAGGGATTGCACCTGAGTATCCTCCATATCATGAGTATGAATCCCCTGAAAGCACCGTAGCCTTCTATGGAGTCAAGCGCATACTGTGAGCATGTCGGCGTAAATCTGCAGCAACCGTATCCGATTCTTCTGGAAAGGTTAGATCGGTAGAATCTGATAAGTCCCAGCAATACTCTTTTCATGTTCCGGGCCCGTCTTCTTTTGATGACAGGCTCTTCTCTGCAGTTCCGGTTTTCAGGAGCGAGCGGTTAGAAAGCTCACTTATAAGCACATTCTTAATATCCGTGCTCTTCACAAAAGGAGTCTTTCCTCTTGCCACAAGAAGATAATCATACCCCGGCCTCAGGTCATTCATGATGTCCCTGAAGGCCTCCCTTATCACACGGCGGCATCTGCTTCTCATTACGGCGTTGCCGACCTTCTTGCTTGTGGTGATACCAAGCCTCACCTCATCGGGAAGATAATTTTTTCTCCTGCTGTAGTATATGACCACCAGCGGAGTCACTATCGACTTCCCCCTGGTGTACATTCTCCTGAAATCCCTGTTTTCACAAATAGTAATGATCTTTGCCATCTCTGCAATCCTTATATCATAACCGAGTAAACTTTTTCAGGGGTTAAACTCTGTTATAACAAAGAAAGGTCACCGCTTAGGGTGACCCCAAAAGACAATCATCAGTAGCTCAGACGAGCTCTGCCCTTTGCTCTGCGGCGAGCAAGAACCTTGCGTCCGTTACGATCTGACATTCTTTTTCTGAAGCCATGCTCCTTCTTTCTGTGGAGCTTCTTTGGCTGGTATGTTCTCAGCATATTCAAAACCCTCCTTTCGGGTTAATTTATTCTTATTAAAAATTAAGCAGTGTCCTGCGATATTGAATTATATCTTATAACTTATCACCGTGTCAACAAAAAATTTAAATCTTTTTTGCTTTCATTCCCTGTGATAAGTGTGTTTTTTCAGCATAAATGCCTTATGGCGGCAGTTAAATCATCTTTTCTTTAATAAAGCTTCCGGAAGGTATCAAACTTTAACAAAATTATAAGAAGAAAGCACCCTATTTTTTAACCATTTTCGGTCTCATTTATTTGAATTAAATTCAGTTTTGTGATATAATGGCATGAGTGGTTTTCTGCCCTTTAAAATCAGGAAACAAGGCATGCCGCTTATGCTGTGTTTTATTGCAGCCGACGGGCGTATCTGCATTTCACGAAACCCGCAGACTGCGGAATACATCATTTCAGGGCAGCATTTGCTTTCTGAAAATTCCGGTTCGGCAGCCGGCTGTTTCCGGTGCCGCCTGGAAGGGACTTTCCCGAAAATCCGGCGCAGATTAAACCGGCAGATAAAATCTCAGATAAAATCATAGATTAAATCAGAGATAAAATCAGAACAAAAAAGATTTGTAAATCACCATTAAATATATCAAGGAGCCGTGAACAGATGGATTCTTTTACAGAAGCCTGGGATATAATACTTGGCTACTGCAAAACTCAGATAAGTGAGATTGCATACAGCACCTGGCTTGAACGACTGAAACCCGTATCGCTGGATTTCGCCGACGGTGTAGCCGTCATAGAGGCGCCGAATGCATTCAGCAAACAGACAATAGAGAGATGCTATACAAAACAGCTTGACGATGCTTTTCACAGTGTTTTCGGTGATACCATAAGATACAAGATATGTACCCCCGATGAGCTTCCGAGAAGGATCGAGGATGAGGATCCCAAAAAGGATGGCCGAAAGAAGTCAGGGTTCTTCAATTACGACTATGACCTGACTTTTGATACCTTCATAGTAGGCTCCTCAAATAAATTTGCCCATGCGGCATGCGTCGCGGTAGCCGCTCAGCCGGCAGCAGCCTATAACCCCCTCTTCATCTGGGGAAACTCAGGCCTCGGAAAGACCCATCTTCTCAATGCCATAAGCATAGAGATAAAGCGCGTACACCCCGAGATGAGCATAGTCTATGTAAAGGGCGAGGAGTTCACAAACGAGCTCATCATGGCCATCGGACGCGGCACCACTCCCGCATTCAGGGAAAAATACCGCAAAGCAGATGTCCTTCTCGTTGATGATATACAGTTCATAGGCGGAAGAGAATCCACCCAGGAGGAGTTCTTCCATACCTTCAATACCCTCTATGAGTCGAGAAAGCAGATAATACTTGCTTCCGACCGGCCGCCAAAGGATATAGCCCTTCTCGATGACAGACTCCGCACAAGATTCGACTCAGGCCTCACGGCAGACATACAGCCGCCGGATTATGAGACAAGAAGAGCCATAATCAAGCGCAAGGCAGAAAATCTCGGACTTGAGCTTCCGAATGCGGTCAGCGACTTCATCGCCGATAAGGTAAAGAATAATATCCGTCAGCTCGAGGGAGTGGTAAAGAAGCTTCAGGCCTTCCATGAGCTTGACGGCAAGACTCCGAGCATATCCACCGCCCAGCGCTCGATAACAGATATACTCAATGACGATCAGCCTGCCCCGGTAACCGCAGACAGGATAATCGATGAGGTGGCAAGGACCTACGGGGTTTCGAGCGAGGATATCAAGTCATCAAAAAGAAACGCAAAGATATCCCTTGCAAGGCAGATATCAGCCTACTGCATAAGAGAAATAACACAGATGCCGACAACACTCATAGGTGAGGCCTTCGGCGGAAGGGATCACTCCACCATAGTCTATTCAATAAAGCAGGTGGAGGAAAGACTCCCGAAGGACCCGGCGCTGAAATCCCAGATAGATGACATAATCAAGAATATAAGGGACAGGTAAAAAGCAGCCCTGATACCGTTTTAACCGGATTTTTTGCGGCTGCTGCCAAATGATTTTTCTTTCAACAGATTTTCAACATTCAACACATCACTTTTCAACACCTATGTTGATACTTTTCTCCGCCCTTATTTTTTCAACACTTTTTGAACACCGCTCACCTGAAAACTTCAGCTCATCAATCATCTGTTTTTTCGGGCATTTTAACCCTTTCCGGGACTTTTCCACACTATCAACACCAACTACTACTAATTCTAAATCTAAATTTATAAAAATAAATAAAAAATTACAAATTCCAGCTGTCTTTCTCATTATACAGAAAGTATTATGTTTAAAACAGCTGTATACACAGGGAATGCATAATTATGAGATTTACAGTAGATCAGAAAGAACTGAGCACCGCTGTTCAGAATGTACAGCGCGCAGTTTCCACTAAAACTAACATGCCGGCGCTTGAAGGAATCCTTCTTGAGGCCTCCGGTTCATCCCTCACACTCTCAGCTTATGACCTTGAGCTTGGAATGCAGACGGATATCCCTGCAAAAATTCAGGAGGAGGGCGCTACGATACTTCAGGCAAGACTTTTCAGCGAGATAGTCAGACGCGCTCCGGGAGAAACTGTCACAATAACTTCAGACAACAAGAACATAATCAGCATCGAGAGCGGAAAATCCGTAACCACAATAGTAGGCATAAACGCCGAAGAGTTTACCGAGTTCCCGACAATCAACTCGTCGATGACTCCGATAACACTTGACGGCGAGCTCATAAAGAGCATGATCCGCCAGACGATATTCGCCGTGGCGGATACCGATGCAAAGCCTATCCATCAGGGAAGTCTTTTCAACGCAAAGGGCGGCATCCTTGATGTTGTTTCCGTTGACGGCTTCAGGCTTGCGGTAAGAAGAGAAAAAATATCATCAGACATAAATATGTCCTTCGTTGTTCCGAAGAAAACACTGAATGAGGTTCTGAAGCTCACCACCGATGGTAAGGTTGAGATTTATCCCGACAAGAGAAATATTATGTTCAGGATAAACAACTATACACTCGTATCAAGCCTGCTTGAGGGAGAGTTCCTCGATTATGAGGCTGCCATACCGAAGAGATGTGAGACCACTCTCACCGTAAAGACAAGAGATTTCATCGACAGCGTTGAGCGAGTATCCCTCATCATATCCGACAGACTCAAGAGCCCTGTCAGATGCCTTTTCGGCAGCGACCAGGTAAAGCTCACAAGTACAACCGCAATAGGAAGATCCTTCGACAGCTTTGAGGCGAAACTTGAGGGAAACGAGCTTGAGATAGGCTTCAACAATAAATATCTTCTCGATGCGCTCAGAAACACAGAGTGTGATGAGATAACTCTCAGAATGAACGATTCCTTAAAGCCCCTTGTCATCAATCCAAAGGATTCCGACAGCTTTATATTCATAGTCCTGCCTGTAAGGCTCAGAAACTGATAAATCACTCTGACCGATAAAATTCACTTACAAACAATTCAGGCAAATAAACTTACCGAAAAAAGGAAATGTTATGTCATTTCGTGAGAGCAATGTGAGTATAGACACACCATATATAAGACTTGACAGCATGATGAAGCTTGCCGGGGCCGTTGATACCGGCGGCATGGCAAAGCTTGTCATACAGAACGGCATGGTAAAAGTAAACGGTGAAACCTGCACCATGCGCGGCAAAAAAATGAGAAACGGCGACTTTTTTGAGTTTGATGACATGATAAGTCATCTTGAAGCGCCGGCGGAATCCCCGGAAGATTAAAATCATAAGATGAGAATTAAGAGACTGGAATTTGAAAATTTCAGAAACCTTGCCGACGGCGAGATATTTCCAGATGCCGGAATAAATGTCATCTACGGAAACAACGCTCAGGGAAAGACCAATCTTCTTGAGGCCGTGTGGCTCTTCACCGGAGGACATTCCTTCAGAGGAAACAAGGACTCGGAGCTTGTGAGAATCGGCTCCGAAAAGAAGGAAACATCCCTTCATACCGATTTTTTCAGCGAAACGAGAGATCAGAAGGCTTCGCTCATCATAAGCCGCGGAAAACGCTCAAGTGTGATAAACGGAATCGAGAAGAAAACCGGCACTGCCCTCGTGGGAAAGATATGCGCGGTGATATTTTCTCCCGAGCATCTTCTGCTTGTCAAGGAAGGACCGTCAAGGAGACGCAATTTCATAGATGCCGCGCTCTGCCAGACAAGACCCTCTTATGTGAAGGTGCTGTCCCAGTATAACCGCTCGGTGCTTCAGAGAAATGCCCTGCTGAAAGCAATAGCAAAGCAGCCGTCACTCGAGAGCACTCTCGACGTGTGGGATGACAGACTTGTCCATTTCGGCGCTGAGGTTATAAGAGAGAGATACGGATACATAGAAAAGCTCATGCCCTCGGTAGAGGAAATCTACCGCGGTATATCAAGGGATAAGGAAAAGATAAGCCTTGAGTACGAAATAAACTGCGTGAAAAACTGCGTAAAAAATGCTGTAAAAAAATCTGCAGTAAACTCTATGGTTTCTCTCATGGAAAATTCACCGGCAGACTACAGCGCAGAAATTGATAAAACTTACGGTGAAGCCGCAGAAGAGCAGGCTGCGTCCGTTATCACAGCAGGATTCGGAGCAGAGAGCAGAGAAATACTTACACCCGGCGCTCTTGAAGAAATTCTTTCCGCTTCACTTGAAAAAAACCGGGAAACAGACCTGCGTCTCGGCTTCACTTCGTCGGGACCACATAAGGACGACATAAATTTCAGACTGAACGGAGTTTCCGTCAGGACCTTTGCATCCCAGGGACAGCAGAGAAGCGTGGTGCTTGCGCTGAAGCTTGCAGAGGCAGAGATACTTGAAAAAAGCATCGGCGAGCCTCCGCTCATACTCCTCGATGATGTCATGAGCGAGCTTGATTCGTCCCGTCAGGATTATCTCCTCAATCATCTTGAGGGCAGACAGGTATTCATCACCTGCTGCAGCCCCGATACCGTGAGTCTGATGAGGACAGGAAAGCGCATATATGTAGAGAACGGCACTGTGACAGCGGAAAGCATGACACAGCCTGAATAACAGCGACAGGGAGAGAAAAATGTTTCTTCATCTTGGCGGCGATGTAGTGATAAAGACCGAGAACATAGTCGGAATATTTGATCTTGACTCCACAAGCGTGTCAAAGTGGACGAGAAGCTTCCTCTCTGTATCGCAGAAAGAGGGCAGAATCATAAATGTATCCTATGAGCTGCCGAAATCATTTATAGTAACAAAAGAGAACAACAGCAGATTCGGCTCCCTCACGGATGCCGGAAATGTTTATATATCACAGATATCAGCAGCCACACTGCTTAAAAGGCTCAATTCCCTCGAGATGGAAAAGCCCGATTTCAGTTCGGCTGCGGAAACGGAAAAGGAGTAAAAGCTTTATGCAGCTTATAGGAATTCCAAAATGTCCGTACTGCAGAAAAAGAATAAACCTCATAAGGGTATGGTCGCTGAAGAAGCACGGCGAGTACCGCTGCCCGAGGTGCAGGGGAATATCCAATATATACCTCTCCCCTCTCATCTATGTGATAGCGGTGGTGGCTGCTGCGTCGGCCTTCCTGATATACTTCTTCGCAAGGTTCATATCCGATTCACTCACGCTTCTCACGGCGGCTGAGGTTGCTGTGCCCTTTGCGGCATTCTTCCTGCTGAGTCTCTTCTTTGTCTATCTTGAGAAGCCTGTCATAAAGAGAGTCAAGAGAACTGCCGACGGAAGATATTTTGACGAAGAGGGCAATGAGCTTGAGATGAGACACGGAAAGCTGAAGCCCACAGGCAGAAGAGCAGATATCCGGGATATGTCGGATAGCTTCAACGATGACTTTTATCAGGATACCGATTTCGGCGATTTTGATGATGACTCGGATTTTGATTACTCCGAAGTGGGAAATCACCGTGATTATGACGATAACGGTGACGGAGTCTATAACGGACTTTATGACGAAAATTATGACGAGGAATCCGATTATGACGGATTTGAAAGTCAGGAGGACCTTTACGCTCAGGCCACGAGAGAAGCGATGTTTGCCGAAGAGCCGGAGGATGAAGAGCCGCAGTCCGCAGAATATGAAGAGTATAAGGGGCGGCGCTTTGCCAGTGATGATTCAGAGCCTGACTACAGCGGAAATGCTGAGTATGCCGAAGATTACGGGACTGATCAGGACTATGAGTCAGACTATGCGTCCTCCGAACCGCAGACTCCCACGACCGGTGAGATAAGCATTCTCTCAGGCAGCAGCAGAGAGAAGAGCACAGCCGAAATCGACCGTCTGCTTGAGGATGCCGACATTAAGATTTTCGGAGAGAAATAAGCATCAAAGCCTTTGTGATGAACCTTTGTGATAAAGGATAAGAGACAATCCACGAAAGAATAATAACTGAGAAAGAACGGAGCAGAAGCATAAATGCAGGAATACGAAAACGAGAACATTGAGCTTGAAGAAGAGACAGAAGAAGAGCTTCCTGAGATACATATAATAAACGGTGACGTTGACTCAAGCGTCACACATGTCGATGAAGTTTACGATGAAAATCAGATACAGGTCCTTGAGGGACTCGAGGCAGTAAGAAAGAGACCCGGAATGTATATCGGTTCCACAGGGCCGAGAGGACTCCATCACCTTGTCTATGAGATAGTAGATAACTCGATAGATGAGGCACTTGCAGGATACTGCGACAAGATAGAGGTAAAGATACTTCCCGACAACATAATAATGGTCAGTGACAACGGCCGTGGAATACCCGTGGGCATACAGTCAAAGACAGGTCTGCCTGCAGTTCAGGTCGTGTTTACCATTCTTCATGCCGGCGGTAAGTTCGGCGGAGGAGGATACAAGGTGTCCGGCGGTCTCCACGGAGTCGGCGCATCGGTAGTTAATGCCCTCTCCACTTGGCTTGAGGTTGAGGTTGTATCCGACGGAAATCTTTACTTCCAGCGCTATGAAAACGGCGGAAAATATACATCACTGCTTGAGAATAAGGGTCCTGTCAAGGACGGCAGAAGCTCGGGAACCACAGTAAGGTTCAAGGCTGACCCCGAGATATTCAAGGAGACAACCGTATATGACTATGCCACACTCCAGACAAGACTGCGTGAGCAGGCATTCCTCAATGCAGGCATAAAGATAGAGCTTACAGACCTTCGTGACAAGGAAAATATCATAACAGATACCTTCCACTACGAGGGAGGAATATCCTCATTCGTAGATTTTCTCAATAAGAAAAAAGGCGCAGAGGTTGTCCATGAGGAGGTCATCCATTTTGCCGCATCAGCAGCGGATGACAACTCAATGGCTGAGATTGCTCTCCAGTATACAGACAGCTACAATGAGCTGATACTCTCATTTGCTAATAATATACATACCACCGACGGAGGTACTCATGAGGACGGCTTCAAGCGTTCACTCACCTCTGTCATGAATAAATACGCAAGAAAATACAACATTCTCAAGGAGAACGACAAGAACCTCACCGGTGACGATGTCCGTGAGGGCCTGACATGCGTTGTCAGCGTAAAGGTCAAGGAGGCCCAGTTTGAGGGACAGACAAAGGCAAAGCTCGGAAATACCGAGGTCGGAGCCCTTGTTTCGGGACTCATAAACGAGAACCTCATGACATACTTTGAGGAAAATCCGGCTGTCGCAAGAGCAATATTTGATAAGGCTCTCGCCGCATCAAGAGCAAGAGAGGCCGCAAGGAAGGCTCGTGAGCTCGTGAGAAGAAAGTCTGCCCTCGAGGGAAACTCGCTTCCCGGAAAGCTCGCAGACTGTCAGTCAAGAAATCCCGATGAGACAGAGATATACATAGTCGAGGGAGATTCCGCAGGCGGCTCAGCAAAGGGCGGCCGTGACAGAAAGTTCCAGGCAATACTCCCGCTGTGGGGAAAAATGCTGAATGTCGAGAAAGCAAGGCTCGATAAGGTCTACGGAAACGAGAAGCTCATGCCTGTCGTCACAGCTCTCGGTACAGGACTCGGCGAGGAGTTTGACCTGAGCAAGCTGCGCTACGGAAAGGTCATAATAATGGCCGATGCCGATGTCGACGGCTCCCATATCAGAACCCTTCTGCTCACATTCTTCTACAGATTCATGAAGCCTCTCGTAGAGGAAGGACATGTTTATCTTGCCCAGCCTCCGCTCTTCAGGATAACAAAATCGAAGCGTCATCACTACGCGTATTCCGATGAGCAGAGAGACCAGATAATGAATGACCTTCAGAGCGGATATGAGATACAGAGATACAAGGGACTCGGCGAGATGGATTCCGAGCAGCTCTGGGAGACAACAATGAACCCCGAGACAAGAATAATGCTCAAGGTCGATGTCAATGACGCCGCAAGAGCCGATGAGATATTTACCGTGCTCATGGGCGACAAGGTTGAGCCGAGACGCGAGTTCATCGAGAGATACGCAAAGTACGTAGAAAATCTGGATATATAACGGAGAGAATATAATGGCGGCAGCTATAGACCTGTTTTATACGCTCACCGAAGATGAGCTGTATACCGCGCTTAAGAAAAGCGGACTATATAAAGGCACCGGCAAAAAGATGATAATCGAGGATGTACTGCTTGTCATCTTCGCAGTCTACTTTGTGTTCTCCTTCGTCACCGACCATAATGTGTTTATGCTGATAATGGCGATAATAAGCGTGATATTCATGGAAATACTCACACTTGCGCCTTATCTCAGCATGAAGAAGCAGGCAAAACTCCTTGCCAACGGCAAGCCGATAAAGATGCATCTCCTGCCGCAGAAGATGGTTATGGATGACGGAGAGAAAAAGTGGGACATAAAGCTCAATGAGAGCTCATCCTGCAGGATAATAGATGACAAGCTCATCACGGTGATAACTCCCGATAAGCAGCTGGTGATAATACCTGTCAGAGCAATACCGAGGGAGATAAGCTACGAGGTTCAGAGCAGGATATTTGACGGAACAGTAGAAAAATAATAAACGGAGCATTGATAAATGGATATTGAAAACAACGAAGCCTTCAAGGAAGGCAGCATAATAGACGTTGACCTCTATGAGGAGATGAAAAAATCCTTCATGGAGTACTCCATGTCTGTTATAGTTTCCCGTGCCCTGCCTGATGTAAGGGACGGACTCAAGCCGGTTCACAGAAGAATTCTCTATACCATGTATGAGAATTCCCTGTGGCATGACAAGGCATACCGTAAGTGCGCAGATACCGTAGGTTCTGTTCTCGGTAGGTATCATCCTCATGGTGATGCTTCCGTTTACGATGCCCTCGTAAGGCTTGCGCAGGACTTCTCAATGAGATATATGCTGGTTGACGGCCACGGAAACTTCGGCTCTGTGGATGGCGACCCGCCGGCTGCCTACCGATATACAGAGGCAAGAATGTGCAGACTCTCCGAGGATATGCTTCAGGATATCGACAAGGATACAGTCGACTTCATGCCGAACTACGATGACCGACTCAAGGAGCCGACAGTGCTTCCTTCACATTTCCCGAACCTTCTGGTCAACGGCTCACAGGGTATAGCTGTCGGTATGGCCACGAATGTCCCTCCCCACAATATGGGAGAGGTCATAGACGGCGTGTGCTGCGTGATAGATAACCCGGACTGCAGCCTTGACGATTTGATGCAGCACATAAAGGGACCTGATTTCCCGACAGGCGGCATCATCATGGGCCACAGCGGCATCCGCTCAGCCTATGCCACAGGCAAGGGCAAGATAATAGTAAGAGCAAGGACCGAGATAACCGAGGAGAAGAACGGCCGCAGCAAGATAATCGTTACCGAGCTTCCCTATCAGGTCAATAAAGCAAGGCTCATAGAGAATATCGCCCAGCTTGTAAAAGAGAAGAAGATAGACGGCATCACAAACATACAGGACCATTCCGACAGAAACGGAATGCATATAGTCATAGATGTCAGAAGAGACGCATCTGCCCAGATAGTTCTCAATAAGCTCTTTGCATATACTCAGATGCAGTCAACCTTCGGAGCCATTCAGCTCGCAATAGTTGACGGAGAGCCAAAGACTCTCACCCTCAAGCAGATACTTGAGGAGTATGTAAAGTTCCAGGCTGAAGTAATCAGAAGAAGAACAGAATTTGACCTCAAGAAGGCTCAGGAGAGAGCTCATATTCTCGAGGGTCTTATCACAGCCCTCGATGCTATCGATGAGGTAATAGATATACTGAGAAATTCCAAGAGCATCCCCGAAGGCAAACAGGCCCTCATGGAGAGATTCGCCCTCGATGATGTTCAGGCTCAGGCAATAGTCCAGATGAGACTCGGCGCCCTGACAGGTCTCGAGAGAGAGAAGCTCCAGGATGAACTCACAGGCCTCAATGAGAAGATAGCCGACTATATCGATATACTCGCAAGCACAGCAAGACAGTATGCGATAGTAAAGGACGAGTCCCTTGCTATCAAGAAAAAGTACGGCGATGAGAGAAGAACAGAGATTGCCACAATCTCAGGTGAAATGGATGTAGAGGACCTCATTCCTCATGAGGACTGCGTCATAACCATGACAGACTTCGGATATGTCAAGCGTCAGAAACCCGATGTCTATAAGCTTCAGCGCAGAGGCGGCAGAGGAATAGCCGGAATGTCACGTCGTGATGAGGATGTCGCAAGGGATATGTTCATAGCCGAAACCCATGACAGCATTCTCTTCTTCACAAGCCTCGGCAAGGTGTACCGCATAAAGTGCTATGAGATACCTGAGGCATCAAGACAGTCAAGAGGCATGAATGTCACCAATCTCATACCGATAACAGGCGATGAGAAGGTAACAGCCATGCTCAGAATAAATGAATTTGAGGATGACAAGTATCTTGTCATGCTCACAGCTAAGGGCATAATCAAGAAGACAAAGCTCTCAATGTATGCGAATATCAGAAAGAACGGTCTCACAGCCATAAATATCACAGAGGGAGATTCTCTCCACTGGGTAAAGGTTATGGATGAGAATGCCGATGTCATAGTTGCTACAAAGAAGGGCCGCGCAGTGAGATTCAATACCGATGACGCAAGAGCCGTCGGCAGAAATTCTATAGGCGTAAGAGCAATAAGGCTCAGAGATGACGACAGAGTGATAGGCATGGCAGATCCTGACAGCGGAGAATATCTCCTGACAGTATCTGAGACAGGCTACGGCCGACTTTCACCGACCTCTGATTATCCGGTTCATTCAAGGGGCGGACAGGGCCAGATAAACTATCATACCGGGAAATACGGAGATGTATCTGACCTCAAGATGGTAAACCTCGATGAGGACCTCATCCTCATTTCGGAGTCCGGCATAATCATCAGAATAGCGGCAGATACCATAAGAGTTTCCTCAAGAACATCAAAGGGTGTAAAGGTGATGAAGCTTCAGCCAGGAGATAAGCTGATAAGAGTGTCAACCGCTCCTCATGAAGAAGATGCAGTCAGCGAGCTTCCCGAGTCAGGAGAAAACACTTCCGAGGATGATGAGACCACAGCTCAGAACCCCGTGCTGACTGAGGATGAATCTTTCGAAGAAACATCATCCGATGAAGAAAAAGATTCTGATAATGCCGATATAGCAAGACTCCTCGATGCAGCAGAGGCTGACGAATCTGACGATCAGTAATCAGTTTTCAGCGGTCGGTGATCAGATGGCTTTATTCAGCATTCACTTTGTGATAACAGGCTGAGTAAAATGCCGGATATTTTACAAAAACATATCTGTATAAATTATATACGCCGCAAATGCAACGGTAATTTTTTCGTTGCATTTGCGGCGCTTTTGTAGTGACAACTGTCAGATGATGCGCAGCGAGTACCATATACAAAATAACTGCCCATTAACTACCGACCACTCATAAAAAACTACAGATTTATCTCATATCCCGGATTTTCTTCAAGAAAATCTCTTATCAGGCGCATGAAGTCCTTTACATATGGCTCTGCGCTTTTTCTGCACATGATATTCAGTTCGTTGGATATTTCCCAGTCGACATTCTTTGTGACAAGGCTCGGATGGATGTTCCGCCATTGAGGAAGACTCAGAAGGAGCTTGTCCGTCCCCGCAGCCTTGTTGAAGGTAGACATGTCATAATGTGGAGGAATGAACTCAAGGTTTATTTCGGAATATTTTCTAAGGAACGGAACAGCTTCATCAACCTTTGAGCCTTCTGTGCTCTCCCCTATCATCAGAGTGAAACCAAAAAGGTCCTGTATACTCAGTGAATCTTTTCCCGAAAGGGGGTGGTCTTTTCTCATAGCTACAGTAAAAGGCGTCTCCTTTAGAAATATATATTCACTCTGTGATCTCAGAGCATAGCTTGTGTAGCTTCCGCATATTATGTCAAAGTCTCTGCCGAAGCTTCTGCGGAAGTCATTGGGATCTCGCTCAAGAAAAGGGACAATCTCTATCCTGAATTCAAGATGATCTGCGGCGAGATTTGACCATATGTCAGTGACAATATTTGCGCACGACAGATAAGATGAGCCTATGCGTATCGTGCGTGTCCTGCTGCTGTCAAGCTTGTAAGCTTCTTTGAGAATGCGCTCACTTTTCTGCCTGAGCTTCTTTGATTCCTCAAAAATATAGGCTCCGGCTTCAGTCAGCTTTATTCCGCTGTGGCTTCTCTCGAAAAGCTTTATGTCAAGCTGTTTTTCAAGCTGATTTATCTGCTTCATAAGAGCTGTTGGAGATATGTAGAGCTTCTCTGCAGCCTTTGATATGCTGCCTGATTCTGCTGCCTTTATGAAGCTGTCGAGCAGAGGGTTGTATAACATTGTGTTCACCTCTTCAGAGCATTAACTTTTGGTTTATACTTATTATAGCTTTTCCGATATTCTTAATCAAGAAAAATCTGTGTATAATTGCATCAGAAATAAGAAAGCAGCTGATTTTGCAAATTTCGGCAGAAAAAGCCACCCTTCACGGAGTTTTAGAGCCAGTGTCA
>R21__coassemble_1150_pt1 | contig 18784 bp, 11 predicted proteins | sample R21__metabat2_high_PE_066 | metagenome-assembled genome bin R21
GTTGATGAGGTTGTTCAGATTTTGGTTCTGGAGTTGGTTCCTCTGTTGGTTCAGGAGTTTGTTCCTCGGTTGGTTCTGGAGTTGGATCCTCGGTTGGTTCGGGAGTTGGCTCCTCGGTCGGTTCAGGTGTCGGTGTAGCTTCAAGCTCAGCTGTAAGGTAAATTACTGAATTTTCCTCACAATCAAATCTTTCAGGATCAATATAATATCCTTCAATGTTTGCATTGGCTACATAAGAGAGACCTATTTCTATTCCTTCAAAGTAGGCCGCACCGTTTTCATCTGTGAGCTGTGAATCAGTTGTATCCTCGATGAATGCTTCAGCTCCCTCTACTCCTTCACCTGATTCATCTACAACTATAATTGTAACAGTCGTGTAGATGATGGGTTCTTCTGTTGGCTCAGGTGTCGGCTCCTCTGTAGGCTCGGGAGTTGGCTCTTCAGTTGGCTCCGGGGTCGGTTCCTCGGTTGGTTCAGGAGTTGGCTCCTCGGTCGGTTCGGGTGTCGGTGTTGCTTCAAGTATGGCTGTCAGGTAAACTACTGAATCCTCCTGACACTCGAAGCTAACAGGATCAATATAGTAACCTTCTATATTTGCGTTTGCAACATAGGAAACACCTGTCTCAATGCCTTCAAAATAGACAGCTCCATTTTCATCAGAAACTGCTGTACCTGTTGTTTCTTCAATGAATACCTCAGCGCCTTCGACTCCCTCGCCTGACTCATCTACTACTATAATTGTAACAGTTGTATAGATGATGGGTTCATCGGTTGGCTCAGGGGTGGGTTCTTCTGTTGGTTCAGGAGTGGGTGCTTCTGTTGGTTCAGGAGTGGGTTCTTCAGTTGGCTCCGGGGTGGGTTCCTCGGTTGGTTCCGGGGTCGGCTCCTCTCTCTGTATACCCGAGAAGGAAACATAGAGAACTTCCTGTATGTTTTCTATCGTGAATGTGCCTTCGGAACTGTCAATAAAGCTGCAGTTTTCAGGCAGTTCGGAAATTGTATATCTGTATTCCGTATTAAGTGAAAGATACGAGAATAATGCACATCCGTTATCATCGGTGTAAGCCGATGCACCGTTATCAAGGCTGACAAGAACACCTGATACAGCTGCACCTGAAGTGTTGGCAACCGTTATTACAGCCGTTTCACCAATATAAGAACTGCTGAAGCTGTATTCAACATCTTCTTTTCTGAGTGATGTATCATTATCAGAAACTTCTACATTGGCTTTTCCCTCACCCTCGCCGGATACAAGTACAGTAACATCATATTTAATTCCGGCTGATGCGGAAAAAGTGAGCTTTGTTATGCCATCTTCTGTCTCTGTTTTGAGTTCAATTTCAGAATCCTCAATGTCTGATTCCTTAACTTGAGCTGAACCATCAATATAGAAAAGTCCGTCAAAGGAAAGGTTTAGTGTGACTTCTCCATCTGCCGGTGATACATATGTAAATTTGAGGGGAGCATAGGAAACATCCTTTATCTCAATGTCATCAAACTCAAATCTTGAGGGTTCAGGCTCTTCATACTGCTGTTCATCTCCGGCTTCACCGCCGTTGTTTTCCATATTTTCGGAATTTTCTTCATTACTGCCGCCTTCAAATTCTTCTGTGTAATCTCCGGACTCATAATCCTGATTCTCCTCATCTGCAAAGGCATAGAGAGATACAGAAGCTGCTGAAAATGAAAGCATGAGTGACAGGAAAAGGGAAAGCACTCTTTTCATATTTTTCATAAACAAAATCCTTTCTTGACCATAGATGGAGATCATCATTTAAGATTCTGATGTAATTTGAAACGTACCGGATTTATATTAACCTGTATATTTGACTATTCTGTTAACCTGAAGAATACAAAGTGCATAATCTGAGTCAGTCTTCTGCGCTCACCTTCTGCCGCTGGTCCTCAGCGATAAGCGCATCGATTATCTCGTCAAGGTCTCCGCCAAGTATGTCATCAAGCTTATAGAGTGTAAGCCCGATGCGATGATCTGTAACTCTCGACTGGGGATAATTATAGGTTCTGATGCGTTCAGATCGGTCTCCGGAGCCTACCTGGCTCTTCCTCTCCGCTGAGATTTCATCATGCTGGGCAGTTACCTTTGCATCAAGCAGCCTTGCCCTCAGAACCTTGAGAGCCTTATCCTTATTTTTATACTGACTGCGCTCATCCTGACACTCTACGACAGTACCTGTCGGGATGTGAGTGACACGGATAGCGGATGAAGTCTTATTGATGTGCTGACCGCCGGCTCCGCTTGACCTGAATGTATCGATCTTAAGATCTTTAGGATCAATCTCAAGTTCCACCTCATCAGCCTCGGGGAGCACAGCAACAGTAGCAGCTGAAGTATGGATTCTTCCCTGGGTTTCTGTCTCGGGGACTCGTTGTACTCTGTGGACACCGCTCTCAAATTTAAGTTTAGAGTAGGCACCGGCACCTTCAACTGTAAAACTAATTTCCTTAAATCCGCCGAGCTCTGTTTCATTCACATTAAGTATCTCTGTGTGCCAGCCCTGTTTCTCAGCATAATAGCAGTACATACGGTAAAGGACAGCTGAAAAAAGTGCTGCCTCCTCTCCGCCTGTTCCTCCTCTTATCTCAACGATAACATTTTTCTCATCATTTGGGTCTTTAGGGATGAGGAGTATGCGCAGCTCTTCAGCTGTTTTATCAAGAAGCTCTCTTGACTCCTCCATCTCGGCGAGGGCCATATCACGCAGTTCCTTATCGGATGAGGAATCATTCAATATATCACGTGCACCGCTTAGGTTTTCTTCTGCGGCAAGGTATATTCTTGCCTTTTCTACGATGGGAGTTATCTCGGAATGCTCCTTCATAAGGCTCGTATAAAGCTCTCTGTCGGCTGCTGTAGCAGGGTCATAAAGTTTAAGATTAAGTTCTTCATACCTGTTGACAAAAGCATGAAGAACAGCAGTATTTTCAAACATAACATCAAATTCCTTTCTTTGTTCTAATAAATATATGTGTATGGAATCTAATGTGTTTCTACTGCTCGCTGAACTCCTCACGGAGGATTTTTCTTATGTTTTTCTCGCACTTGTGCCTTGGCAGCATGACTTCATGACCGCAGCCAAGACAGCGGATCTTGAAATCCATGCCTATTCTCAGTACGGAAAAATCCTTACTGCCGCAGGGGTGCGGTTTTTTCATCTGGAGAACATCTCCGACTCTTACATCCATAACAAAAATTCCTTATTACTAAGACATCTAAAACACCGATCTTTCAGTATTTTTATACATTAAGAAAAATACAATGTCAAGTTAAGCTTATCCATATGCGTTATGTTTTCTGGCCAGCTCAAAGAACACAGAAGCTTAAAGTTTTACCTTATATATTTAAATTAAATCGTTGAGGCTATGACAGATAACCCTTTATCTCCTTCTCGATTTCGTCCACTTCTTCCCTGAAAGCTCTTGCGGAAACCCTTGCGGCACCATGCCCAAGAATTATTATCTGCTCAAGTGCATCTGAGGTTGCGACCCTGACACGGTGCTCTTTACCCAGCTCTTTAGTAACCTTCTCGATATACATATCAGCTGTCTCTGCTTCCTTGGTATAGACAACATCGATATTATTCCACTGCTCGACTTCCCTGTGGGCACCCTTCACTTTATAAGCATCGAACACAAGGATAAGCCTGCACTTGCGGTAACCCTGATAATTGCACATTATATCAATCAGTTTCATCCTCGCAGCTTCAAGGTTTTCCTTTGCAAGCTCATTGAGATCATCCCAGCCGAATATAATATTGTATCCGTCAACAAGAAGATACTCGGGGCCAGAAGGAATACCGGCAGGTCTGCGGTAGGAAACCGTCTGTGATTTTTTCTCTCTGACAGGTCTGAAGTCAACTCTCGGATCATGCTTAATCTTGCCGTAGGTTTTCTCGAATATCTCGAGCAGCTCTTTATCCTGCTCAAGGGATGGGATATACTGCTTTGGAAGCGTTCTCTCGCCTGCTCCCTGATTTGCAGCATCTGAGTCATCATCGTGATATACTGCTCTGCCGGTGACATCAATGTGCATATATGAATCTGCTTCAAACCATGGAACCGTAAAACCAGCTCCATGAGAACAGAAAACAGAATCTGCGGTATTTTCGATATCAGCTTCCGCTGAATATCCGATACTCACAATGACATCATCCTGATCGTGGCATGGTCTGTAGCCTGCAAAATTAACTGAAAATCTGCCGAGGCCATGAGTATACGCTTTTATCTCGGAAGCGTAATCAAGCATAGTAGAAACAGGGCACTCACCGGTGAGAATAGTAAGCTCTCCAATCGTGTTCGGAGTATCAAAGGTACCGTTCATGCGCTGAATATCTGTCATCAGTCTGCCGATATTCTCCGACGGGACTTCTATCGAGAATGAGTAATACGGTTCGAGGAGGATATTGTCGGCCTTCATCAAAGCCTGTCTGACTGCGCGGTAGGTAGCCTGACGGAAGTCGCCGCCCTCTGTATGCTTGATGCTTGCCCTGCCTGCAATCAGTGTTATTCTGACATCAGTGAGCGGAGAACCCGTGAGCACGCCAAGATGCGTTTTCTCCTCAAGGTGAGTTAAGATAAGACGCTGCCAGTTCCTGTCCAGGACATCCTCACTGCAGGCGGTTGCAAGCGAAATGCCGGAGCCTGCTGCAGCCGGCTCAAGCTTTAAGTGAACCTCCGCATAATGTCTGAGCGGCTCAAAATGTCCTGCTCCGTATGTTTCGGATGCAATGGTCTCTCTGTAGACTATACTGCCTTTTCCAAAGGTGACCTTCATATTAAAGCGCTCAAGCACCTGATGCTCAAGAACTTCCAGCTGAACCTTGCCCATAAGCTGAACATTAAGCTCACCAAGAGTCTCGTTCCAGCTGACATGAAGCATCGGATCCTCTTCCTCAAGCTTTCGGAAGCATGTGAGGGCGGTATGAGCACTGACATCCTCTGGATAGTTCACTCTGTAGGTAAGCACAGGCGCAAGGGTCGGAAGGTCTGTCTGCTGCTCAAAACCGACACCTTCACCCGGATAAGTAAGACTTAGTCCGGTAACGCAGCAGACCATGCCGGAATCAGCGCTGTCGACAGCATCGAATTTTGTTCCGTTATAGACTCGTATTCTGCTTATCTTTTCTTCCCACTTTTCACCTGACTGAGTTGTTCCGCAGATGACATCTCTCACGGAAAGCCTGCCGCCGGTTATCTTCATATAGGTAAGTCGGCTGCCCTGGGAATCCTCGGTAATCTTGAATATCTTTGCGCCAAATTTAGAAGAATATGAGGGCATCCTGGTGAATCTGTTGAAATTTTCGATAAAATAATCTATGCCGTCAAGCTTGAGTGCTGAACCGAAAAACACGGGAAAGACTTTTCTTTCCGCTATGGCAGTGACTATTGAGGAATCACTTATCACGGAATCGGAAAGATACTCATCGAGGAGCTTTTCATCGCAAAGTGAAAGATATTCGTTCTGCTCGGCTATATCGACATACTTTGAAAAATCTATGCAGCAGTCACCGAATTTTCCTCTGATGCTGTTCATCAGGAACTGCTTGTCGGCGCCCTCCATATCCATCTTATTGACAAAAATGAAGGCGGGTATATTATAGCGCTTCAGAAGCTTCCAGAGAGTTTCTGTATGGCTCTGGACTCCATCAGTACCGCTTATCACGAGAACGGCATAATCAAGGACCTGAAGCGTTCTTTCCATCTCAGATGAGAAATCCACATGGCCTGGGGTATCGAGAAGTGTTATATAGGTATCTTCAAAGTTAAGTATCGCCTGCTTTGAAAAAATGGTTATTCCACGGTCTCTCTCGAGTGAATAGGAGTCAAGAAAAGCTGAACCGTCATCCACCCTGCCAAGCTTGCGGATAGTGCCTGATTTATAGAGCAATGCTTCTGAAAGAGTTGTCTTGCCGCTGTCAACATGGGAAAGTATTCCTATTACAAGTTTTTTCAAATCAGACCTCCTTGCTCAGAAGCTTGAGAGAATCTTCAAGCACATCTATAGGCGGCTGTCCTGCAAGCTTTATGCTGATATATGGCTTCTGACTTGCATTGAGCAGCACTCTGCCCTTCATACCGCCGATAAGGTTTGAAACTCTCTTCATATCGAATTTATCCGCATAGAGATTGAGATTTCCGGAAAGCTGCTTTATCTCTGTTATTCCGAGTGAAGTTGCAACATTCCTGAGCATGGCAATATCGATAAGGCCCTTGACGGCTTCCGGCGGCTCGCCGAATCTGTCGATAAGCTCATCTGTGACATCTATTGAATCCTCAAAGGACTTGATATCGGCGATTCTCCTGTAAACATCGAGTCTGAGATTTGTGCTTTCAATATAGGTCTCAGGAATATGCGCCTGAATCTGTATATCAACAACGCACTCGGCATCGGGCGAAACAACTTCTTCGCCCTTCATAAGTGCAACCGCCTCATTGAGAAGCTTGAGATACATATCATATCCGACACTCTCCATATGTCCGTGCTGTTCACCGCCGAGTATATTTCCGGCTCCTCTTATCTCGAGATCCCTCATGGCTATCTTGAAGCCGGAACCGAATTCGGTAAACTCTCTTATTGCAGAGAGTCTCTTCTGCGATATTTCGCTGAGCTCCTTATTACGCTTGAATGTGAAATATGCATAGGCACGCCTTGAACTTCTGCCGACTCTTCCCCTTATCTGGTGAAGCTGTGAAAGACCCATTCTGTCGGCATTATCGATTATTAGTGTATTGGCATTGGGAACATCAACGCCTGTCTCGATGATAGTGGTACAGACAAGAACATCTATCTCACGGTCAATAAGCTGACGCCAGACCTCTGAAAGCTCCTCCTCGCCCATCTTGCCATGTCCGATGCCAATCCTTGCCTCAGGTATCTTTTCCTGAAGAGATGCGGCGATACGGCTTATCGATGCAACATCATTGTGAAGGTAATAAACCTGCCCGCCGCGTCTCAGTTCTCGCTTGACTGCATCGACTATGACACCATCATCGTGCTCCATGACATAAGTCTGGACAGGATGACGATCCATAGGAGCTTCCTCGATGACGGACATATCCCTTATTCCCGAGAGCGCCATATTGAGAGTCCTTGGGATAGGTGTAGCGGAAAGAGTAAGGATATCGGCAGATTTGCTGACATTCTTGAGCTTCTCCTTCTGAGCAACACCGAATCGCTGTTCCTCATCTATTATAACGAGTCCCAGATCTTTAAACTCAACATCCTTAGAAACAAGTCTGTGGGTACCTATTATGATATCAACAGAACCACGCTTCAATTTTTTAAGAATCTCAGTCTGCTGCTTTGATGTTCTGAATCTCGAGAGGAGTTCGACCTCTACAGGAAATCCCTCCATGCGCTTTATGACAGTCTGATAGTGCTGCCATGCAAGTATTGTAGTAGGAACAAGTATGGCGACCTGTTTTCCACCGGTGACCGCCTTGAATGCAGCGCGAAGTGCAACTTCCGTCTTGCCGAAACCAACATCGCCGCAGAGAAGTCTGTCCATCGGATGGGTTGACTCCATATCAGACTTTATCTCATCTATGCAGCGCAGCTGGTCATCTGTCTCCTCATATTCAAAGTGTGACTCAAAGTCATGCTGCCACTCGGTATCCTCCGGGAACGCAAAGCCCTTTGCCTGCATCCTCTGAGCATAAAGTTTAATAAGTTCAGCAGCTATATCCTTGACTGCTTTTCTTACTTTTGACTTGGACTTCTGCCAGTCACTGCTGCCGAGGCGGTGAAGCTTGACAGTCTTATCCTCCTGAGGACCGATATATTTTGAAACAAGATCAAGCTGCGTGACAGGAACATAAAGGGTATCATTCTGAGCATAGCGAATACGGATATAATCCTTGATTATACCCTGAAGGTCCATCTTATGTATTCCTTCAAATATACCGATGCCGTGCGTGCTGTGAACAACATAATCGCCGACTGTGAGCTCTGAAAGAGAGTATATCTCCTTCTGATTCTTATCCTTTTTCTTTCTGCGCTTTGATGAGCGGGAAGAGCCCTCATTTACTCTGCCATGTGTGAGGACGGCATACTCCGCAGATGGCAGCTCAAATCCTGCCGAAAGTGTACCGCCTGTGACGGCTATTGTGCCTTTATTTACGATTGTAACATTCTCTACATAGCCTGCCGGCAGACCCGCTGCTTTAAGATCATCTGCGAGGGTCTTTGCGTTTCGTTCAGTACCTGCAAGAACCACGCAGCGGTATTTTCTGTAAAGAGTTGTCTCAAGGTCCTCGATGAGAAGCTCAGTGCTGCCGCCCCATACTGAGAGCTGTTTTGCAGTGATATTGACAAGCGTACCTGTGGGAACCTCATATGAGCCTCTTGCAAATGTATCCATATAGACTGATGGCATCTTCTGCACGAGACCCAGAAGATCCGGCCAGTCAGCCGTGAATTCATCAAGTCCTCTGCAGAGGACTCCCTCTGCCATAAGACTCTTTATATCCTCACCCCACTGGAGCAGGGTTGTTCTCATCTTTTCTTTAAGGGATGTTCCCTCCGAAAGGACCATAAAGGATGTATCCGGTGAAAAATAATCCGCCAGGACAGCCGGCTTCTCATAAACAAGAGAAATGAACTTATCCATAGAGCCGATATGTATATCGTTTGAGATTTTCTCAGACTCCGAGGCAAGTATGCTCCTCGCCTTAGCCGCATTTTTTCCGCGAAGTGATGAAGAGAGAGTTTCTATCTTCTTCATGAGCCCTTTCTTATTCTCCGGAAGCACCTCGACGCACGGCGAAATAAGCACAGACTCTATGGTATCAGTTCTGCGCTGTGTTTCAGGATCAAAATATGCAATTGTATCTATTTCATCTCCCCAAAACTCAACCCTCACAGGGTAGTCCTTACCGGGCGGGAAGAAATCTATTATGCCTCCGCGTCTTGAAAACTGGCCTATGCCCTCTATCTGGTCATCACGCCGGTAGCCGCAAAGAACAAGATAGTTTAAGACTTCCTCAAGGTAAATCTGCTGACCTGCATGCAGCTCGATACAGCGGTTTTTGAGATCCTTCGGCGGTATGGTATACTGAAGAGCGGAGTCTACAACTGCAATGACGCAGTCTACATCCGACATGAGCACCTTGTTGAGGACATCAAGCCGCTGTCTCTCATACTCATGAGATGTACCGGCGGTATCACGCAGGGAGAAATCCCTGAGCGGATAAAGGGCGCATCTCAGGCCCATAGTTGTGAGGTCCTCACTGAAACGGAATGCTTCCGGATCATCTGCAGTAAGAACGAGGGCTTTTCTGCCGGTCTCCCTGACAAGTGAATAGATGATAGAGCACTTATGGATGCCCGTAACACCTGTGACAACCGCCGGGACTTTCCCATTATCAAAAGCCTTTCTGAGTGTTACATATTCTTTTGTAAGCTTGAATGCTTCGTTAATAAATTTCATAGTCTGATATCTCAACTGTTGAACCTGTTCATGGCTTCATCTGTTTTACCGCTCATCATAAGCTCACATGCGCTGACACAGTTTTCGGCGCACTTATCGATAAGGGCTCTCTCATCTTTCGTAAACTTTGAGAGCACCCATGCTGCAAGATCATAATCGGGGTGAGGCTTCTTGCCTACACCTATCTTGATCCGCGGGAAAAGCTCACTTCCGCTGAGGAGTGAGATATTCTTCATTCCGTTATGACCGCCGTGACTGCCTTTTCTTCTTATTCTCATCTGTCCGACATCGAGCGAGATATCGTCAAACATAACTATAACCTGAGACGGTTCAAGCTTATAGAACCGCATGGCCTCGGTGACTGCCTCGCCGCTGAGATTCATGTATGTCTGAGGCTTCATGAGTATCACTCTGTATCCTTCTGCCTGACCCTCACCGATGAGAGCCTTGTACTTTAATTTATCAAGCCTTATATTCCATTTTTCAGCGCACTTATCGAGGGCAATGAAGCCTGCGTTATGTCTTGTATTGTCATATTTGCTCTCGGGATTTCCAAGTCCGACAACAAGAAAATCAACAGGAGAAGCAGATTCTTTCTTCTTAAAAAACATATTCTTTTACCTTTCCCGGACAACAGCTAACGGCGGGATACAGAACACACCCCGCCAAAGATAATTATGATCGCTTAATTATCACAGATTTCGGGATTTTTTTCAAGTCCATTTGGTTTTTTTAATGTATTCAAACGAATAATTTATGGGAAATCGGTCAAATAACGGTTAATTTTTGAAAATTACTATAGCAATTACTAAATTTATCTGTTATAATTGCATTGCGTGGATTGCATACGCTTTTATTTTCGCGCAATTTTGTAAGAGACCGATTCATTCGGTTAATATTTAAGGAGGTATATCCCAATGAGCAAGAAATATGTTTATCAGTTCACTGAGGGTAACGCAAACATGCGTGAGCTCCTCGGCGGTAAGGGTGCAAACCTTGCTGAGATGACATCTATCTTCGGTAAGGATCGTGTTCCACAGGGCTTTACTATTACTACAGAGGCCTGCACACAGTACTATGAGGATGGCGGTATCAGCGATGAGATCATGGCTGAGATCGAGAAGAACATCGGTTTAATGGAGGAAGTCACAGGCAAGAAGTTCGGTGATGTCGAGAATCCGCTTCTCGTTTCCGTACGTTCAGGTGCAAGAGCTTCCATGCCAGGTATGATGGATACAATCCTCAACCTCGGTCTTAATGAGACAGTTGTTGATTCTATAGCAAAACAGTCCGGCAACGAGAGATGGGCTTGGGACTGCTACAGAAGATTTATCCAGATGTATTCCGACGTTGTTATGGAAGTCGGTAAGAAGTACTTTGAGGAGCTCATCGATGAGATGAAGGCTAAGAGAGGCGTAAAGCAGGATGTTGAGCTTACAGCTGCTGACCTCAAGGAGCTCGCTTCTCAGTTCAAGGCTGAGTATAAGGCAAAGATCGGTAATGACTTCCCGTCAGATCCTAAGGAGCAGCTTATCGGCGCTATCAAGGCTGTTTTCCGTTCCTGGGATAACCCGAGAGCTAATGTTTACAGAAGAGACAACGATATCCCGTTCAGCTGGGGTACTGCTGTTAACGTTCAGTCCATGGCATTCGGCAACATGGGTGATGATTGCGGTACAGGTGTTGCTTTCACAAGAGATCCTGCTACAGGCGAGAAGAAGCTCATGGGTGAGTTCCTTACAAATGCACAGGGCGAAGACGTTGTCGCCGGTGTTCGTACACCAATGCCTATCGCTGAGATGGCTCAGAAGTTCCCACAGGCTTTCGCTGATTTCCAGGATGTCTGCGCAAGACTCGAAGAGCATTACAGAGATATGCAGGACATGGAGTTCACAGTTGAGCACGGTCACCTTTACATGCTCCAGACAAGAAATGGTAAGAGAACTGCTCAGGCTGCTCTCCAGATCGCTTGTGACCTCGTTGACGAGGGCATGAGAACACCTGAAGAGGCTGTTGGCATGATCGATCCTAGAAACCTCGACACTCTCCTCCACCCACAGTTTGATGCTGCTGCTCTTAAGGCTGCTACACCAATCGGAAAGGGCCTCGGCGCTTCCCCAGGTGCTGCTTGCGGTAAGATCGTATTCACAGCTGATGATGCTGTTGAGTGGGCTGCTAAGGGTGAGAAGGTTGTTCTCGTTCGTCTTGAGACTTCACCTGAAGATATCACAGGTATGAAGAGCGCTGAGGGTATCCTCACTGTTCGCGGTGGTATGACATCTCATGCTGCTGTTGTTGCCCGTGGTATGGGTGAGTGCTGCGTTTCCGGATGCGGCGACATCACAATGGACGAGGCAAACAAGAAGTTCACACTCGCAGGCAAGGTATATCATGAGGGTGACTTTATCTCCATCGATGGTACAACAGGTAACATCTATGAGGGTATCATCCCGACCGTTGACGCTACAATCGCCGGCACATTCGGCCGCATCATGGCTTGGGCTGACGAAATCAGAACTCTTAAGGTAAGAACAAACGCTGATACACCTGCTGACGCTCAGAAGGCTGTTGAGCTTGGTGCTGAGGGTATTGGTCTCTGCCGTACAGAGCACATGTTCTTCGGCGAGGGCAGAATCGATGCATTCCGTGAGATGATCTGCTCCACAACAGCTGAAGAGAGAGAAGTAGCTCTCCAGAAGGTTCTTCCATATCAGCAGAGCGACTTTGAGGGTCTCTTCGAAGCACTCAAGGGCAACCCTGTTACAATCAGATTCCTCGATCCACCTCTCCATGAGTTCGTTCCTACAGAGGCTGAGGATATTGAGAAGCTCGCTAAGGCTCAGGGCAAGACTGTTGAAGAAATCACCGCTATCTGCGATGCTCTCCATGAGTTCAACCCGATGATGGGTCACAGAGGATGCCGTCTTGCAGTCACATATCCTGAGATTGCAAAGATGCAGACAACTGCTGTCATCAGAGCTGCTATCAAGGTTCAGAATGCTCATCCGGACTGGACAATCGTACCTGAGATAATGATCCCACTCGTTGGCGACATCAAGGAGCTCAAGTATGTTAAGAAGTTCGTTGTTGAGACAGCTGATGCTGAGATTGCTGCTGCAGGCTCAAGCCTCAAGTATGAGGTCGGCACAATGATCGAGATCCCAAGAGCTGCTCTCACAGCTGATCAGATCGCTACAGAGGCTGACTTCTTCTGCTTCGGTACAAACGACCTTACTCAGATGACATACGGCTTCTCAAGAGACGATGCAGGTAAGTTCCTCAATGCTTACTATGATGCAAAGATCTTCGAGAACGATCCATTCGCAAAGCTCGACCAGACAGGTGTTGGCAAGCTCATGCAGATGGCTATCAGCCTCGGCAAGCCGGTAAATCCGAAGCTCCATGTCGGTATCTGCGGAGAGCACGGCGGTGATCCTGAGTCAGTTAAGTTCTGCCACAAGATTGGCCTTAACTATGTATCCTGCTCACCATTCCGTGTTCCGATTGCTCGTCTTGCTGCAGCTCAGGCTGTTATCGAGAGCAAGTAATTCCGGTTTCGGGTTGTTTTTGGGCAAAGCTCATTAACAGCCAATAGGCAAAATTAAATATCAAGTTGAGACCTTGTAGAAGAAATTCTGCAAGGTCTTTTTTTATCGCTAAACATAGGAAAAAGCCTTGTAAAACCTGCGTTTTTATAAATAAAACAAGAATTTTATTGACACTTTGGGAAGCTGTGCGGTTGATAGTGATTTTCGCATCGCCGTTGATAAACAGCTTTACCCCGTAACATAGTGCAATGATAATACTGTGTTTTTGGGAAAGTACATATCGTTCTGAAAAAAGGCAGAAATGCAGGAAAATCAAGACTTTTCAAGGATGACTCAAGCAACAGCAAATTTGATTTTTGGGAGGTGGTTTCGTTTTTGGGAAAACAAACTGCTATTTTGGGGAGAATTTTTGGGAAGCCATAACGAGGTGGATTCTATGATAAAGAAAAATTATAAAGGCAGACGCATCAAAAAATCTGTCAGCAAAGCAAAGAATGTTTGCAAAACCTATAATGAAATTCAGCTTGCCTATTTGGAAAAGCTGCAAGCCAATAATGACATTGCAGAAATCCAGTGCAATGTTCCGCTGGATGCTGAACTATCAGACTATACAACAGATTTTTTCTGTGTAAATTCCGATGGTGATATTTTGGTTCGAGAGTGTGTTTATCGCAAGCACCTATGCAAACCAATGACAATTAAACTGCTGGATGATTCCCGGTTGTATTGGATAAATCGTGGCGTAACGGATTGGGGGCTTGTGATTGATGCAGAAAAATGAGTTATTACAACAGGGTAAACATATTGTCCGAGTATTAGAAAGAAACAACGATATAGCCCTCATTGTGGATTGTAGGAAAAGAACAGTTCCTAAATGGGTTGATAATTCTGAATTAGAGAAGTATTCCCGATGCAGTATAGAGGATTTGACCGCTACAACAGGTATATCTCCACTGTCGATAGAAAGTCTTGATAATAAAAGCCGCTCTATTGCCTATCAAAGATTTACCATCATTGCAGGAATATTACCGTTTTTATCCGATGATAAAGCCCGCTGCAATGCAATTCACAATATGTCAGAGCATTTTCATATGAGTAAACAAACGATAAAGCAGTATTTATGGTTATATCTTGTGTATCAGAATATCAGTGTACTTGCACCGAAAAAGTGTAGCTACGAAAAACCACTGACGGCAGATGAAAAAAATATCCGTTGGGCGTTAAACAAGTATTTTTATAATCAGAATTGCAATAGCCTTCAAACAGCATATACCCTGATGCTGAAAGAAAAATACTGCGATAGCAAAGGTTTATTATTATCGGAATATCCAACGATTCATCAATTTCGCTACTTTTATCGAAAGCACAGAAAAATGCAAAACTATTATATTTCCCGTGATGGCTTGAAGGATTATCAGCGAAACCATAGACCATTGACAGGTGACGGCATACAGTCATTTGCTCCTGCTGTTGGTGTTGGTATGCTGGATGCTACCATCTGTGATATTTACCTGATTAACGAAAGCGGAAATATTGTAGGCAGACCGATTTTGACAGCTTGTATTGATGCTTATAGTGGTTTGTGTTGTGGCTATTCGCTATCCTGGGAGGGTGGTGTTTACAGTCTTCGGAATTTGATGCTGAATGTGGTTGCAGATAAAGTGCAGCACTGCAAAGCATTTGGCATTACCATAAAGCAAGATGATTGGAATTGCAGCGGGATTATCCCCGGCGTTTTAGTAACGGATATGGGCAGTGAATACAAGTCAGAAAACTTTGAACAAATAGCAGAATTAGGCGTAACACTTGTTAATCTTGCACCATACAGACCGGAGTTAAAAGGTGCGGTAGAGAAATTCTTTGACCTGCTGCAAAACTCCTATAAGCCACACTTAAAAGGCAAAGGGGTTATTGAGCCTGATTTTCAGGAAAGAGGCGCACACGATTATAGAAAAGATGCTTGCTTGACAATGGCTGATTTTGAAAAAATCGTGCTGCATTGCATTCTATATTACAATTCACAGAGAGTCATAGAAAACTTTCCTTACACAAATGAAATGCTTGCAGAACGGGTAAAACCCTATGCCGCCAGTATTTGGAATTGGAACAGGAAACAGCCCTCTGCGAATCTTATCAAAATAGAGAAAATGCAGCTTGTATTAACGCTGCTGCCACGAACGAAGGGTACATTTTCTCGCCACGGATTCCGAGTAAACAAAATGCGCTATCATTGTGATGGCTGTACGGAACGATACTTGAACGGTGGTTCTGCTTTGGCTGCTTATAATCCGGATGATGTTTCAGCCATATGGTTGATTGAAAACGGGACATATACGGAATTCACTTTGATAGAATCCCGATTTTGCGGCAGAACATTGGATGAGGTACAGGAAATGCAATCCAGCAAAAAACAGGTTTTACAGTCTGTTACAGGGGATAATTTGCAAGCCAAAATCGACCTTGCAGAGCATATCAGAACGATATCTAATAATGCCGCTAAAAGTGATGCTAACATTAAGGCTATCCGAGAAACACGGCAAAGAGAACGCAGCAAACAGCATATTGACATTATGGGAGGTGCAAGATAATGTATCAGGACTATTTAGCCGCAATGCCGGAAATGAAATCAGGGGCAACGCTTATGGAAGAATTAGCGGTACTCCCTACTTATGATGAAAGCATACGAGACGAAAACACCGCAACACGATTGATGGCTTTATCTAACCTTTATCAGCTCTATATACCCGCTCCAATGTCATTAGAGATATATTCCAAGCTGTATTTGGCTTTGCTTCGCTCAATGCAAAAGAAAGGTACAAAAGCAGCGATACAACAGCATTATGAAAACCAGAAGGGTATTGTCGGGCAAACCTATAGCGGCATTGTCGGAGGTTCAGACAGCTTTTCCATTATTGGCTGTAGTGGAATAGGAAAATCCAGTGCGATTAGCCGTGCAATTTCTTTAATAACTGAAAATCGTATCATTGAAATTCAGAAGCCATATTCAAAGGTCATACCGTGCCTTGTGGTACAATGCCCCTTTGATTCATCGGTAAAAGGTTTATTATTGGAGATACTGCGCAAGGTGGATGAAGCAATAGAAAGCAATTATTATCAATACTGCGTGAAATCCAGAACCGCCACAACGGATATGCTGATAGGACTTGTCAGCTCCATTGCCATTAACCATATCGGGATTTTGATAGTGGATGAAATACAGAATGTTGTCAATTCTAAAAACGGTAAAAATCTTGTCGGTATGCTTACCCAGCTAATCAATAATAGTGGTATCAGTATTTGTATGGTAGGTACGCCGGAATGCACTGTGTTTTTTGAACAGGCGATGCAGCTTGCACGGCGTTCAGTTGGCTTGCAGTATGCCGCTCTTTGTTATGATGAATTCTTTGTCTCCCTCTGTGAGACGATATTTCGCTATCAGTATGTTAAGCAGAAATCGGAAATCAGCCCTGCTGTGATTGAATGGCTTTATGAGCATTCCGCCGGTATTGTTTCTGTGATTATTTCTTTAATCCACGATGCACAGGAAATCGCCATATTAACAGGCAAAGAAATTTTGAATATTGAGACTTTGAATCTGGCATACAAACAGCGATTATCTCTTTTACATAGCTATATTCACACGCCAAAGAAAAATACAAAGTCTACAAAAACCAGCAAAAGCAAATCCGTTGCAAGGTGTAGTACGGTGCAAGTGGATAGTAGCGGTATCTCTATTCCTGAAATCGTCAAGCAGGCTAAATTAGAAAACAGCGATGTTGTAGCACTAATGCGTACCTATTTTGTGGTTGAGGAGGTTTCTGTATGATTGCATATCTGCCGGAGATATACCCTGACGAATTGGCTTATAGTTGGTTTTGCCGTTACTACATTCATACAGGCTGTATCACGCACAAGATGGCGTTACAGGAGCTTTTATATAACCGCTGTAACAATCCAAGCAAAGAATTTATTGGACATTTGAACCCTGCTACAGCCGATTTGCTACAGTGCTTATTTGTAATGGATGATTTTATTATAAGTCATACAATGTACCCGCAGTACGCAAGATTTATTCCGCTGCAAGAGAAGAAAACGGCACTTTTTCATATTGGTTACGATTTTTGCGATGTTCACCATCTGTTTGCTGTATTACCACGAACACAGGCAGATAGCTTTCTTAAATATTGCCCTCTGTGTGTGCAGGAGGATAGAGAAATCTTCGGTGAGACATATTGGCACAGAAAACATCAATTAAGAAATATGCGCATTTGCACGAAACATAAATGTTTTCTTGTGAATTCTCTGATACCGGCAAAAAGTGAGCAATCCTTTACACTGTCTCCCGCAGAATTAGCGGTTGATAGCATAGAAGTTCAATATCCTAATAATCCACTCTTAATTTCATTTTGTGAATATATGGCAGCTGTATTTGACAAGCCGATTGATTTTACAAATGATATTCCGATTAGTGCTGTATTGTACCACGCTATGAGCAAAACAAAATATATGAAACAATCCGGAAAATCAAGAGATACAAAGCAGCTTGTTGCCGATATGCAAATATATTTCAAAGCTGTAGGAATTAGTAGTGTAGCCAGTATGTCACAGGTTCAAAGAGTTCTGCTGCAAGATAGATTTGATTTTTTGGTTATCTGCCAAATAGCATTCTTTCTCAAAATTCCGATAGAAGATTTAACCGCTCCTAAACTAACAAAGCAGCAAATAGAGCAAGAACAGCAAACACACTATATCAGGAACAGAGAACCAATAGATATGATTGCATACGATGAAGAAACTGCACCTCTGTTAGAGCATTTAGCACATAATATCTACAACGGTGCAGCAAATGATACAGGCAGACCGGAGCGGGTTTCAGAAAAAATAATTTATCGTGAATTGGGATTGCCAGCGCACAGATTAGAAATCCTTCCAAAATGCAAAGCAATTATGAAACAATACAATGAACCATATGAGGAATGCTGGGCAAGGCGGTTGATTTGGGCGTATAAGAAGCTAAAAAATGAATGCAAGGGTAAACCTTTTTATTGGTCTGATATACGTTATATCAGCGGCGTAAAAAAGAGAAACATTGAAAAGGTTATTCCATATTTGAACAAGCACACAAATAAGAAAACTGCTGCCGCTATCATCAAGCTGATTGAAGGTACATAAAAAACACCGCTACCAGTTACGGTAACGGTGCATCCCTTGTGTTTGGATATTTTTAATATTGTGGTGTTTTTACGCCAAGATTTACGACAAATTCAACCGTGCCAGTATAGCTGCCCGCTGCCGGCATATCACCGCCAACAGGTTGACCGGTAACGATGAAATCAGATGTAGTTTGATTCTTTATGAATTCTGCAACGTGGTCACGGTCATTTAGACGCAACATCAAATCAAAGGTATCGCCCTCATCGTTTGTCATTAAAATACTGTTTTCGCCGTTCACAGAAACATTGACCTGTTCTGCATCGGTAATTCTCATATAGCTTGCAGAAAGCTGAAAACCGTTAAAAGCATCTACGGTTTCAGGAATCACAACGCAAAAGCTGCTATCCACTTCATATGTAACCGTGCTTTGTCCTGTAGCTCCATCGTGGGGAAGGTCTGCTGCAAAAGCAGTCACACTACAGGTTAGAAGCATAGCAATACAAAGAGTGATTGATAATAATTTTCTCACGCTTAAACCTCCTGTACTGTTATTTCAAATTCTACTTTTGCCCCGTTCAATGCCGTGCCATCCTCTTTGAAGCATTGCACCTTCAGATATGCGGAGTATTGACCCGC
>R21__coassemble_1166_pt1 | contig 18578 bp, 11 predicted proteins | sample R21__metabat2_high_PE_066 | metagenome-assembled genome bin R21
ATCTTTTTCAGTTACTCTCTTTTTCTGTTATTATCTTTCTCTGTTAGTATGTTTCTCTGTTAGGAAGTTTCTCTGTTACGAAGTTTCGCAGTTACGAAGTTTCTCAGTTACGAAGTTTCGCAGTTACGAAGTTTCGCAGTTACGAAGTTTCGCAGCTGTGAAACCATGAGACATTGCATGACGGCAAAATAGGATGTGCATATCCTATGCATATTGAATGCATAACTTTTCATACACAAGACCGTTGCGAAGAGACGGGCGGTGTGATAAAATTACCTCAGTGTGCGGCTCCCGGGCGGAAGCTTACAGGCGGCGGCTTTCGGGCGGCGGCTTTCGGGCGGCAGCTTATGGGCGGCAGCTTATGGGCGGCAGCTTACCCGGCAGAGCTTACCTGCGGACTGCGGATTTGCGGATTCAGAGGCTTGCGGATTTGCGGATTTGAAGATTTTCAGGTTTGCAAAGCCATGAATACAGGAAGGCTGAAGATTTTTCAATCGCCGGAGCATAATTTTAAAATTCCGGGTTTTCAGTTCGGACATGCACAGCCGTCACTGACACACTTGAAACTAATTGACAGGAAAGGAACAGCTATGGACCTCATAAAATTAAGCGAAAACGGTCTTAACCTTGTCTTCGAAAAGACAGAGGAAGGCCAGATAAAGCTCCTTCATTTTTCAGCTCTGCCATTTGACGAGAGCACCATACTCCACGTAAATCCCACAAGATTTACAGGTCACTATGATCCCAATGCCGAGCTTGTACCTCAGACAGAGCGCTACAATGTAGTCGAGATAATGATCTCAGGCCAGAACAGACCCGGCGAGAGACACGGAAACAAATACATCAGCACCTGCCCGGGCTGCAGGCTGAAGCTCAGAGAGTTCAGAGATTACAGGAACGATTTCGGCAGAAAGCTTGAGATTGCTCAGTATGATGACGAGTGCGCTGTAAACGTGACAAGCCACATCCAGTTCTATGACGGCATACAGGTTGTGAGAAGCTGGACAGAGGTCGAGAACTTCGGCGCAGAGCCTCAGGGACTCGAGTATGTATCGAGCTTTGCCCTGACAGGCATCGAGAAGGAGGGTATCCTCTCGACAGATGACAAGATGAAGCTCTCCATCCCACACAACGGATGGCAGAGAGAGATTCAGTGGCAGACCTACACCTTCCCTCAGCTTGGAATGGAGAACTGCCAGCCGATAGAGGTTCAGCGCTCCTCAAAGGTCATAGCCTGCACAAACATAGGCAACTGGTCCTCCAAGGAGTATCTGCCTATGGCATACCTTGAGAACACAGAGTGCGGCTCTAACCTCTTCTGGCAGATAGAGCACAACGGCTCATGGCACTGGGAGATAAGCGACCAGGTAGGCAACTACTACCTTCAGCTCTCAGGCCCGAGCGAGATAGAATCCGGCTGGTGGAAGGATCTTCAGCCCGGCGAGACCTTCGTGACTGTTCCTGTCAGCGTGGGTTCAACCATAGGAATATTTGATGACGCAATGGGCGAGCTGACAAAGTACAGAAGAGTCATCCGCCGCAAAAATGACGACAACGAGAAGCTCTGCGTCATATTCAACGATTACATGAACTGCCTCTTCGGAAACCCGACAACCGAGAAGGAGATTCCTCTCATAGATGCCGCCGCAAAGGCAGGCTGCGAATACTACGTAGTCGACGCAGGCTGGTACTCCGCAGGCTTCTGGTGGGACAATGTAGGCGAGTGGCTCCCAAGCTATGAGCGCTTCCCGAACGGTCTTGAGGAGGTCATGGACTATGCCCGCTCCAAGGGAATGATACCCGGAGTATGGCTCGAGATAGAGGTAATGGGAATCAACTGTCCGAAGCTTGTGAAGACACATCCCGAGTGGTTCTTCATCCGTCACGGCAAGAAGGTCTATGACAGAAGCCGCTATCAGCTCGACTTCAGAAATCCCGAGGTAGTTGAGCACGCAAACGAGGTCATCGACAGGCTCATCCGCGACTATCACATCGGCTACATAAAGATGGACTACAACATCGAGCCCGGTCTCGGCACAGAGGTGAACGCTGACTCCTTCGGTGACGGACTCTTAGGCCACGAGAGAGCATACCTTGCATGGCTCGACAGCATTTTCGCAAAGTACCCTGACCTCATCATAGAGAACTGCTCGAGCGGCGGTCAGAGAATAGACTATGCAATGCTCTCAAGGCACTCGATACAGTCCACATCCGACCAGACAGACTACCTGCACTATGCATCCATCGCCGCAAACTCACCGTCAGGACTTACCCCTGAGCAGAGCGCAATCTGGGCATACCCGATGAAGGGCTGCTCAAAGGAAGAAGCTGTGTTCAACATGGTAAACGCCCTGCTTCTGAGAATTCATCAGTCAGGTCACCTTGCAAATATCGGCGAGGATGAGTTCGGCATGGTCAAGGAGGCTCTCGACTATTACAAGACCATCAGAGGAGACATAAAGGTTTCCCTGCCGTTCTGGCCTCTCGGAACCTCCACCTTCGGTGACGAGTGGATAAGCCTCGGCCTCAGGACAGAGGGAAAATCCTACCTCGCAGTGTGGAGAAGAGGCGCAAAGAAAGATACCTGCACGCTTCCTGTCCGTCACTTAAAGGGAAAGAGTGTATCCGTAAAGTGTGCTTACCCCGACAAAAACGAGACCCGCTTCAGCTGGAACAGGGAAGAAGGAACCCTCACAGTCAAATTTGAGGCTCCAATATCAGCAAGAATTTTCGAGCTGAGTGAAGACTAAGGAGCTTTGTGGGACAGAGGAACTCTGTGAAACAGAGTCGCTCTGTGAAGAGAGAGCATTGTGAAAGCTGCACAAGCGGCTGCCGCTTGGAAATTCAGCTGCAGCTGAATACGCGGATTTAACAGTCTTAAAACCAACAATGCCGTCTGCCGGAAAATGGCAGGCGGCTTTTTCCGGCCATAACAGCTGCTATTGCCGCAAAATGACAGATGGCCTGTCAATAGTACTCCCTGAACAGCTGTCACAGCTGTGAATACTGAACCGAACGCAGCCTAACCTTAGGGGCTCACCCCCTCCACCGCACCATCCAATAATCACCGTCACTGTCCACTAATCACTGTCCACTATCCACTGTCCACCGACCACTGACCACTATCCACTAACCATTATCCGCTTGTTTTTACATATATTTTAAAAACATTCATTAAAATCTTCACTGAGCTGTTGAAATAAAATTTCAATTGTGATATCATAACGCGGATAGTTAAAGCACAGGGCCTTGGCATTAAGCCAATGCACAAAGCTTTTGCACCAGGCTGACACACTCAGCTATCGCACAAAGCTTTTGTACCAGGCTGACGCCTCAGCTATCGCAGCAGACTTTTGCACCAAGTTATACAGCTTACGGATAAAGTGAAAAAATCGGAGGAAATCAGGCATGGCAGAATGGATATGGCGGTTCGGAGAATTTGAGACTTACCACAACAAGCTGGTACATTCACGCCGTCAGGCCTACGGATATTTACAGCCCACAATGTGGAAGCTCTACTCACCCGAGCCTGTGGTAAGATTCAGAAAGACAGTCACCACAGAGGGCGGAAAGATAAATATCTCCGCGCTCGGAATGTTCACAACCTTTGTCGGAGCGCCCGGCGGAGAATCCACAGAATATGAGGGAAATACCGAAATAAATCTTGACGCCGGCACATGGGAGATACTCGTCCGTGTGCAGAACTTTGACACCTTCCCCGCCCTCTATATTGACGGAGCCGTCGAAACCGACAGCAGCTGGGAGTGTGACGATGTGACCGCAGACTGGCAGAGGGCAGATTCTCACCCATGGTTCTCCTCTGCGGACAAGACTCCTGATGTATTTCCGTTCAGCTATAAGAAGATTGCATATAAATCAAAGGAGAAGGTCTCAGGCGGCATGCTCTTTGATTTCGGCGAGGAGACCTTTGCGGCTGTCTATATCTCAAACCTCTCCGCCGACAGGGTGAAGGTTCAGCTCGGCGAATCAAGAGAGGAGGCCCTTGACCCCGAGTGGAGCGTCATTCATTTTGAGAAAGCGCCCGAAAACGGAAAGCTCAGCTTCATTCCCTATGCCTTCAGATATATATTTGTCAGCGATGAAAATGCCGGGATAAGCGCAGAGTATGAATATCTCCCCCTCGAGAGGAGAGGAAGCTTCACCTGCAATAATCCCACCATAAACAAGGTGTGGGAGCTTGCGGCACGAACTCTCCACTTCAACTGCCGTGAGTTTTTCCTTGACGGAATAAAGCGTGACCGCTGGGTCTGGTCGGCAGATGCTTATCAGACGATATTCGTGAACCACTATCTCTTCCTCGACAGGGACATTGAGCGCAGAACTCTCATCGCCCTCGGCGGAAGGCTGCCGGTTAAGGGACACATAAACACGATAATGGATTACACCTTCTTCTGGTTCATCTACGCTTATGAATATTACCTGACCTACGGCGACAGCGATACTCTCGGGCAGCTCTATCCTCAGCTAAAAGCCTACATGGACTTCTGTCTCGGCAGGGTAAGTGATGACGGCTTCATGCGTGAGAAGCCCGGCGACTGGATTTTCATCGACTGGGCAGACATGGACAGGACAGGCGCCCTCTGCGGCGAGCAGATACTTTTCGCAAAAGCGCTGGAGTGCTGGTCAGAAATATGCAGGGTTCTCGGCAGAGATGACTGCGGCTCCTCCGACAGAGCGGAAAAGCTTCGTGAAAATATCCTTGAGCGCTTCTACGACAGAGAGAAAAAGGTATTCATAGATTCCTATGAGTCGGGGAAAAGAAATGTCACCCGCCACTCAAATATACTCGCCTATCTCTTCATGGATTTAAGCGATGAGATAAAGAATGATATATTTGAGAGAGTCATCCTGAACCCTGAGGTAAAGCAGATAACCACGCCATATTTCAAGTTCTATGAAAATCAGGTCTACTGCATGCACGGTGACGGCAGTCTTCTTGAGGATTCATTACTCAACTACTACGGCGCCATGATAGATACGGGAGCCACCTCCCTTTATGAGGAGTTCGACCCCACCATGAAGGGTGCCGAGCACTACGCAATGTACGGCAAGCCGTATGACAAATCCCTCTGCCATGCATGGAGCTCAAGTCCGCTCTATCTTCTCGGAGCATACAGGCTCGGAGTGGTGAACACAGGCGTGGCATACTCAGCCTTTGAGGTAAAGCCGAAGCTCGGCAGCCTTGAGAGCTTCAGCGGAAGAGTACCTCTGCCTGACGGCGGATATGTAGATGTTTCCCTCGACAGCGAGAAGCTCAGAGTTTACTCAACGGCACCCGGCGGCACACTCATATGGAAAGACGAAAGAACAGAGCTGCCTGCCGGAGAGAGACTTGAGATAAATTTGAAATAACTGCTTTTTATTTGTAACTATTCAGTCAGCCACAGCTGAGACTGAAAAAGCTTATTAACAGGATGAAAAAACAATATATTATTCTGCGCAAATCAGAAAATTTTGATGTTTCCCGTGAGGTACTGAACAGTTGCTTTTATTTTAAGAAAGCGAAAGGATTTTATCCGTGAAGATATCAGACAGAGAAGAAATACGCGAAAAGCTTAAAAATATAAAGTGCTTTGTCCTCGATATGGACGGCACCATCTACCTCGGGAATAATCTTTTCCCCGAGACAATACCGTTTCTTGAGAGAGTAAAGGAGAGCGGAAGGGACTTCTGCTTCTTCACCAACAACAGCTCAAAAAACTTCAGGACCTACATAAACAAGCTTGCCTCAATGGGAATACATGTGAGGGACGGGCAGATGCTCATCTCTAACGGAGTCATGACCGACTGGCTGAACTCAAACCGTCCCGGTGAAAAGGCCTATGTTGTTGGCACTCCCGACCTTGAGGCAGCCGTCAGGGATGCAGGCATAGTCATAAGCGACACCGATGCCGACTATGTGCTTCTCGGCTTCGACACCACCCTAACATATGAGAAGCTTGTGAAGGCCTGCGATTTCGTGAGGGCGGGCAGAGAGATATACGGTCTCAACCCCGATTTCAACTGTCCTACGGAGACAGGCTTCATACCCGACTGCGGCTCAATGGCTGCGCTGATAAAGGCGAGCACGGGAGTGCAGTGCGAATTCTTCGGCAAGCCCTCAAAGCACACCCTCGACTACATGCTGAAGATGACGGGCTGCCGTGAGGAGGAGCTTGCAGTTGTGGGCGACAGGCTCTACACGGACATAGCCGTGGCCGACAACACCGCCGTCACGAGCATACTTGTCTTAAGCGGTGAGAGCAGCCTCGAGGATGCGAAGGCAAGTGCTCACAGACCAGACCTCATAGTTGAAAACATAGGCTCGCTTCTGAGATAAGCATTTTAAATGCACATATGCTTAGACGCAATGTGCTTTTACTGTAACTATTCAGTCCTGCCGCAGCTTCGGCAATGGCTGCTTTATGCGGAATACAGATTTCAGCACAGGCAGCCGAACAGCTGCCTTTTGCTTGCTATATAATTGATTCTTACGGTAAAGTCAGGTTTTTTCAGACGATAGAAAAGTCCTGCACAAAGGCGGCACAAGGGCGGTCATTTCTTTCACCGCCTGAAACGCAAAACATAATTCTGATGGGAGAATATTCAAAATGTCAAATTCGGCTTCAAAGCTAAATTACAACCACACAATATACTCATGCTTTGTGGGGTACATAGTTCAGGCGATAGTCAATAACTTCGCCCCGCTCCTCTTCCTCACATTCAGGAGCAGCTACGGGATTCCGCTCTCAAAGATAACCATGCTGATAACGATTAACTTCGTCATTCAGCTCTCGGTCGACCTCATCTCTGTAAAATTCGTTGATAAGATAGGCTACAGGGCAAGCGCCGTGCTCGCCCACCTGTTCTCGGCTCTGGGTCTTGTGTGTCTCGCCTTTCTGCCTGACGTACTGCCGGATGCCTTTGCAGGACTGCTTGTCTCCGTCATAATCTATGCGATAGGCGGCGGCCTTCTGGAGGTCATAATCAGCCCGATAGTCGAGAGCTGCCCCACTGACAACAAGGAGATGGCGATGGCGATGCTCCACTCCTTCTACTGCTGGGGATCCCTTGCCGTCATCATTCTCTCGACCCTTTTCTTCAACTTCATCGGCATAAACAACTGGAAGATAATGGCCTGCGTATGGGCGGTTGTTCCTTTCCTGAATATGTTCGTCTTCATGAAGGTGCCGATAGCTCCGCTCCTCCCCGAGGGCGAGAAGGGCATGAGCCTCAAAGAGCTTTTCATGACAAAGACCTTCTGGATAGTGGTTGTGCTCATGATATGCGCAGGCGCAAGCGAACTGTCTGTCAGTCAGTGGGCATCCACCTTTGCGGAGAACACCCTCGGCATCTCAAAGACAATGGGCGACATCATGGGTCCTGCGTTCTTTGCCCTGCTGATGGCGATATCGAGAACCATCTATGGCAAATTCGGCGATAAAATTGACCTCTCCAAATTCATGATAGGCTCGGCGGTGCTCTGCGTAATCGCTTATGCAATGGTCGCTTTCGTGCCTGTCCCGATGGTCAACCTCATCGGCTGCGGAATTGTCGGCTTCTCTGTCGGCATCTTCTGGCCCGGAACATTCTCAAGAGCATCTGCCACGATTAAGGGCGGCGGAACCGCAATGTTCGCCCTGCTTGCCCTTGCCGGTGACATAGGCTGCAGCGGCGGCCCGACCCTTGTCGGCGAGATAAGCTCGGCTTTCGGCGACAACCTCTCCGTCGGTCTCGGCTTCGGAATAATCTTCCCCCTCATCACGATTCTCGGACTTGTCCTGCTGATGAAGGATGGTAGGAAGTAAAGGAAGCCACAAACCAACACTCCTGTGTTCAAAACTCTCCGAGTTTACCCCTCAGTCAGCTGTCGCTTGACATCAAAACTTTTCTGTGTTCAAACCACTTTGTCTTTACCCCTTTTGTCACTATCGTGACATTTTCCCCTTTCAGGGGACACTTTGGCAAGGAAATAATTTATCCTCTTTGCCAAAGGCGCCCCTGAACAACTGCGTATGGGGAGCTGTCTTGCCGACAGGCAAGACTGAGGGGTTAAGTACGAAGCACTTAATTGTGGCTATGCCGACAGGCAAGACTGAGGGGTTAAGTGCGAAGCACTTAATTGTGGCTATGCCGCAAGGCAAGACTGAGGGGTCCAAGGCTTCCTCGGAGGAGCTGAACGCAAGCTAACCTGAGGGGGTAACCACCGACCACTAACCACTGACCACTTACAACTTGCCCACTAAAAAAGCTCTGCACCTTTCACGGCGCAGAGCTTTTCTGCATGTACAATATGTTTGTTATTTACGGAATCAGTCTTTTTTGACGTTTCCGCTGTTCATTCCCTGAGTGCCTGACTCGAGAGGGAGCCAGTTGAGGATATGGAGAATGTACTCGTTCCAGAAATCCCAGTTGTGCTGTCCCGGGCCTTCCTCCCATGTGACGTCAAAGCCGTTCTCGATGAGTGAATCTCTGAGCTTATAGTTGGCCTTTATGAGATGATCCTCGGTACCGCAGCACATGAAAATCTTCGGGAAAAGGGACTTGTCGCCCTTCTTCACAAGCTCCTCCATGCAGACACGGGGATTCTTTTTCGTTTTTACAGCCTCGTCATATTTACCGAAGATGTCAAGTTCGCCGAATATGCCGCCTCTCTCGGGATCGTTCTCGGGGAACTCGAAGGCATGTATTGCGCTTGAGAGTCCGGCGATGTATCCGAATGTATTGTAGTAGTCAAGACCGTTTCTGAGGGCGCCGAAGCCGCCCATTGAAAGTCCTGCGATGAAGGTATCCTCTTTCTTTTCGGAGAGTGGGAACATGCGCCTTGTCATCTCGACAAGCTCCTCGCCGATGAACTTTCCGTACTCCTCGTTCTTTGTGTCGTGGTCAAAGTAGAATGAGTTGTCGCCTGAGGGCATGACAACGCAGAGATCTCTCTCCTGAGCCCAGCGCTGAATGTTAGTGCCTGTCACCCAGTCGGTGTAGTTGCCGAGAAGTCCGTGCAGAAGATAAAGTGTCTTGAACTTCTTCGACTTATCATAAGGAGCGAAAAGCTTGTCGCAGGGGAGTATCACATTAAACGGTACTGTTCTCTTGAGAGCCATAGATGTGAAGTTGACTGTTAAAAGTGCCATGGTTTAACATCCTTTCTTTTTTATGTTTCTCTGTTTATGATGCGCTGATATTATGCCATACTGCGGTTATCTGCCGTAAATATTTTATTTCACTCAGGAATCTGCGTCAAATACCCGGATAGTATATATCCCATACTCTCCGGGAATATCGATGACGGTATGTGCAAAGCTCACAGCTGAGGGTAGATGTATTCGTCTATCGCTTCAAGAAGCTTTGCCTGCTCCCTTGACTCTGCGGCGAGCGTCACGCAGGCGTTTTTGTCGGGATAGACTATGCAGTACTGGCCGTACTTTCCGTCTGCTCTGTAGGAATTATTCTTTCCTCTCCAGAAGAGGTAGCCGTAGCCATCTGCGCCATTCCCGACCTGCTTTTTTGTCGCTTCGGATATCCACTCTGCGGGCACAAGCTGCTTTCCCTCCCAGCTGCCATTCTGCAGATAAAGTCTGCTGAACTTATGCAGCTCATCTATCGTGAGGAAAAGTCCTCCGGCTCCGAATGTATACCCGAGAGGATCAGTCTCCCATGTTGGAAGGCTTATGCCCATGGGAGCGAAGAGCCTCGGCATGAGGTAATGCACAAGGTCGGTTCCGCTGCGGCGCTGAACGAGCATTCCCGCAAGGTACGGTCCTGCGTTATTATAGAGAAATTTTTCGCCCGGGAAGCTTGTGAACTCCTGAGCGAGCGTGAGCTTTACCCAGTCATTTTCCGTGTAATACGGTCTGTCGGTGCCCATGAGGAACGGTTTCTCCTGACCGAGGCTCATTGTGAGGAGATCCCTCACTGTCGCCTTCTCAAGATACGGAGATACCTTCCCGGGGAGGTCTTCGCTGAAGGCATCCGTGAGCTTTTCGTCTATTGACAGCAGGCCCTCTCTCTGAGCGATTCCCACTGCTGTGGAGGTAAAGCTCTTTGAAGCAGAGTAGATGTTTCTTCTGCAGGGGCTCTCCGACATATATCTGCCGGTAATCTCGCCGGACTGCTCGGTTATCACTCCGAGCACTCTTAATTCAGCTGCTTTTTCTGCAAATTTTTCAAGGTTCATGATTTTTCCTCCTCCGGAGATTGATAGTGTTTTATCTCTGTGTAAAATTTCTTCAAAACTTTTCGTTCACGCTGATTCTGCAGTCAGTGCCTTTAATACTGCATTAGGCTTTGTCCGGAAATCCGCTACTTTAAAAATACCCGCTCTTTATTAGCAGTCAGGCTCTTATGGTTCCCGCTTTTCATCTCACGCAGTAAGCCTGAGCTTACAAGTCTTGCTATCACTCTGGTTCTGAAATATGTTGAAGGCGTAACATCAAGATACTTCGCAATCTCACTGACTGTCCTCGGGGTACTGTAGCAGAAAGATAATATCTTCAGGTCATTTTTCCCTTCCAGCGCTGTCTCTGTATAGACATCCGGTTCATCCTGAGTCTGTAAAGCTACGCCGTTTTCTCTTGTAAGATCCGGAAGAGTTAATGTGAATGAAGAAGCATCGGCGGATATGTATGGCCTGAACTTCTCTCCGTAAGGCTCATAATCAGACTCTATCTTGTCAAAGCCTGAACCCCTTGACTCCATATATTTACAGATTTCCAGAACTGCGCATATCACTTCATTTCTTCTTCTGGGTATGATTGAAGAAATGTTCTTCTCCTCATGCAGTTCTCTTACTCCAAGAAGTGATCCGGGTGATGTTATCTCCAGTCTGTCCCTGAATATATTTACCTCTATCTGGCTTCTCTGAATATAATAATTCCTGTGTCCTATAGCATTGACGATTCCCTCGGTAACCGATCTTGCCGGAAAGGAAAAGTATTCGGTTCTTGTTTCATCCTCTTTTTTATATCCGTTTACCGAATGATTATTTACAAAATTCAGGACTTTTTCAATGCCGCCCAGCAGATTTCCTGTATATTCTTCCGTCGCATTGATGATATCCCCGCCTTTTGTTATTCCCGGCCATACCGTCATGACAATCCTGGTCCTCAGGTCTGTGCAGGAATCCATGAAAAGCAGCGCTCCCCTGGATAATTTTCTCTCCCCGGAAATAATTCTTTTCGAAATCAGCAGCTTTTCATCTATTTCTGTTCCTCTTGCGGAAGCGGTTTTCACAAGGATCTGATAATCCTCAGGTCTGTAATCCTCTTCAAGGAAAGCAGTATCATAAGGAGTGTTGTCACTCATCAGGATAAGATCCCTTATCTGCTCCTGAGTCGCAAGATCTGTCCTTCCGAAATTTCTCACATATATTCCGAGCATTCCGTGGTCATGAAGAGCAACAGGAAGATTTTTATTCGCTTTTACCTCAACTCTTATGACATACCTCGGGCTCTCACTCTCACGAATCACTATGCTGGAAATATCATAATCTATGACCGGCTCGACACGCTCCCTGATCTGACGGTGTATCATTAAAATAACTTTATCTGCCTGCTTCTGATCCAGAGCAACCACCTTATGTGACTTATCCTCAACTCCGATAAACATGGTTCCGCCGGAAGTATTTGCAAAAGCTACCAGTATCTTAAGCCAGCCTATCTCAAGTATCTTGCCCTCTCTGCTTTTTCCCTCTTCGATTATTCCTTTATACTCTGTGGTCGTGCTTTCAAGCTGAGCTTCCTCTATGATTTCGTTTATCAGCATAAATTCATCCCCTTTTTTCAATCCGTCTGAGTTCATTATACTGAAAAAGAGTGAAGTTGTAAAGTAAAACTTCACTCAACTTCACTCAAAACTTCACTCAACTTCACACTCAACTTCACTGCTTCACTCTGAACTTCATTGTACTTCGCTCAAAATCCACTCCGATTTATCAAAGCTTCACTCAGCTTCTTTCCGGAATTTATTCCGGGCTTAACTCATGAGTAAAGTTCATTGAAAAATGAATACCTGTCACAGGTTCAGGTGCTTATGTCCTGCCGTGCTCAAGGGTTGCGAGCACAAGGGCATGGCCCTTTCTGCCGTCCTCAAGAGGTATCTCAACGGCATCCACACTCTCATAGACCTTCCTTATCGGGTCAAGATAGGTTGTCGGTCCGAGTACATGGTTCTTCACGGGGCATACTTCGCAGGGCTCGTCTATATTCATCAGGCACTTGTGGCATTTTTCGCCGAGCTTCATTGACGGGTAGAGCTCTCCGATGACTTTGTTGAAGGCCACCACATTATATTCTTCGTCTATCACATAGCAGCCGGAGGCGCTTCTTCTCTCCTCCTCTTCCTCATCGCTCTCGAGGGCATCATTGGCATGATCCCTGAGGTACTTCTCGAATTCTTCCTCGGGCATCGGCTTTGAGAAATAGTAGCCCTGCACCATATCGCACTCAAGGCTTCTGAGAAGCTCAAGCTGCTCCTTTGTCTCGACGCCCTCCGCAACTATTGCGAATCCGAGGGTCTTTGCGAGGTTCACCGCCGCGGCAAGCACTCGTTACTCCTTCTCCGTCAGGCAGTTGTCGATGAGACTCTTGTCGAGCTTGAGGATGTCTATGGTGACTCTGTTGAGGTTTCCGAGAGAGGAATATCCTGTGCCGAAGTCATCGAGCTCTATCATGAAGCCGAGCCTGCGGCACTCCATAACCTTATCCACAAGCTCCTCGAACTCAGTATTGAGCACGGATTCGGTTATCTCTATGTGGAGAAGCGACGGGTCTATATTCTGCTCCTTCACCGGTGTGAGGACAGCCTTCATGAATTCTCTTCTCTCGAAGTCTATCCTCGAGGCATTCACGGACACCGGAACAACATCGAGGCCCTCATCGAGCCATTTCCTGATGTTCACGCAGTTTTTCTTCCAGACATAGTCATCGAGATAGGAGATGAAGCCGTTTGACTCGAATACAGGTATGAACTCCCCCGGCGACATGAAGCCGAAGGCGGGATGCTCCCATCTGACGAGCGCCTCGGCACCGACAAGCCTGCCGGTCACGGTATCATGCTTCGGCTGATAGTAGAGCCTGAACTGACCGCTTGAATATGCTTCTGACATACTCTGCTCAATCTTCGCAAGTCTCTCGTGCTGCTTCTGCACTTTGCTGTCATAGTAGGCAACCTTCTCGCCATACTGGTGCTTTATGGTCCTCAGCGCCATCATTGCCCTGTCGCAGATGGTGCTTATATCAAGGCTGTGGTCAACATCGCAGTAGACTCCGAACCTGTTCACTATGCTGAAGGTGAACTGAGGGTTCTTCTCCGCGAAATCGTCAAATATCTTTCCGAGTTCGGACTTGTCATTTGCTTCAATGTACGGAACAAGTGAGACAAACTGGTCACTGCCGTATCTTGCGTGAACTGCGCCCTCGACACTCATTGTGGAAATAAGTTCTGCGATACTCTTCAGTATATTGTCACCCGTATCTCTGCCGTAGGCATCATTTATCGCCTTGAAGTTGTCTATATCCGAGATTATCAGGTCATAGCGCCTGTCGGGGTTGTTTCTCAGCTCATACTCGGCAAAGTGCATGAAGGCCTGCCTTGTGTAAAGTCCCGTAAGAGAATCATACTCTATGGCATTTATCGCCTGTGAGGACTCTCTGAACTCTATGAGAATGTCTGCTCTCATTATCAGGACATTCATGCTGTACGGCTTGTCGAGGTAATCCTTTGCACCGAGCCTTAAGCAGCGGTCCTCTGTCTCTGTATCATTCGCCGGTCCTATGGCAAGGACGGGTATCTGTCCGCAGAGGGGGTCATCCTTAAGCTCCGAGAGGAATCTGCAGGCGATGTCGGTATTCAGCTCAACATCTGCGATTATGAGCGAGAGCCTGTTCAGGTTTTCACGGATTATATCGTGTAGATCTCCGCCGTCGTCGGGAATAATGACATCGAATCTGTCACCGAAAACGGACGCAATATGGTTTCTGTCCTCGGTAGTTCCGCCTGTCGTGAGTATTGCCTTCCTGCCCGGACGCTTTTCGATGTTCTGCATTTCCGGCGCTTTCTCGCTGACACGAGAGTGCATGAATTTTTTGTTTGCGTACATGGCGGAATCAGCGCGCTTGAAAACATCGAGAAATCTGTCGCCCTCCCTGTAATCTGCCATGCCCATGGCAAAGCTTGTCCTGTCGGCGCGGGTTATGCTGAACGCGCTGCCTGAGCAGGCCTCTGCGCATCTGTTCTGGAGAATGAATCTCTCTTCATAATCGGAGCCTGTGAGATACACGAGGAACTCATCGCCGCCTATCCTGTAGACGGGGCTGTGCTTGTATATCCTGCAGATGGCGTGGCAGTTCCTTATCAGGTACTCATCGCCCTTCTCATGGCCGAAGCTGTCATTGACTTCCTTTAAGTTATTTACGTCGCATATGACGAGTGCAAAGGGCGGCGCTGAGTTCTTCTTTATCTGAGCATCAAGCGAGACCTTCATCCTTGCATAGGAGGCACTGTTCTTTACGTGTGTCAGGCCGTCCTTCTCGCTGCTCTCCTCAAGCATGCGGTTGGAATAAAGTCCTCTTATCCTCGTTGCGTTTGCTCTTGCAGAGATAGCCATTGCGATGGCCCAGAAGCAGCATAGATTGGTTATCTCAAGCTGCAGGATATCACCGGTCTTCATCATCAGGCAGGAGATGAGAAAGATGACACCGCTCACCGTCAGCACAAGCTCTATCCATATAAAGCGGCCGATAGTCACAAGCGGGAGCATTACAAACAGCACCATGAATGTGACGCTCACATACTCCGGAGCAGCGATAACGCCTATATATATCGAGAACAGCAGCATGGCGAAATCCAGAAAATATATGAACGGCATCATGAATTTTGATTCTCTGTCCAGGGCAGTGCGGAAAAGCACCGCTCCCGTTCCAAAAAGAACCATCATCACGAAGTATGCTATCATGTTCAGAGTTATGCTCTCAAGGGGCGATGAGAGTATGAACATAACAAGAAAGTAGAAGCATCCGAATGGGCTGAATACCTTCCAGGTCTTGTAGTTCTCGTCCCTTGCATCCTGTTTTATCAGTTCAAACTCCTCTTTTGAGAGTCCGCCGTAGAGGAATATGCTCCTGAGCTTTTTGAGAAGCATACCCGGCAGTGAGCTTATCTTGAAATCCGACATATTTTCGTCTCCGTTTGCGGAAAAGTGAAATCTTAAACCATGAAAATTAAAATTCCGATTGAAATCAGCGATGCTTCTTTCGTGAAGCATAAGACTTCATACCGTGAAAATCTGCACCACATTATATTATATACCTGCAGTCTGCAATTTTCCACCGATATTTATTCACGAGATGGAATTTCCATGCAAAATTTATTTTGCTTTTTCGGCAAATTCCCGGCTGTCCCCCTGCCGCTGTGAAACACTATGAAATTCTGTTAAGCATTGTTGAATGCTTTGAACCGCCGTGAAAGGTTTCATCTGTCATATTGCATTTTAAAGGAAATGGGTATAGAATATTCTGCAGCCTTATTTTTCAACTGATAACAAATTGAACAACTGTAAAACTGAAAAATGAAAACTGAAAGCTGAACCGCTTGAGGACAGGACAATTGAACAGCTTACAATTTACCATTGAACAGAAATAGGACAAAGCACGAATACAGGGAGGTAACACTTACGAACATTCTAAAAAGAAAAGACGCTGACATGACCGAGGGCAACATTTGGGGGCATCTGCTCACCTTCGCCATACCGATGGCAATCGGTCTTCTCTTTCAGCAGCTCTACAACACGGTTGACACGATAGTTGTCGGAAAGTGCGTTTCGAGTGAGGCGCTCGCCGCCGTTGGAAGCACCACGCCGATAATCAACATGCTCGTCGGACTCTGCATGGGCATAAGCACAGGCGCGGGAGTCATCATCTCGCAGTACTACGGAGCAAAGGACAACGAGATGCTCTCCAAGGCAGTCAACACCACGATAGCCTTCACCGGCATACTCTGCGTATTCGCGACGATAGCCGGAATACTCATCACAGACCCGATGCTCAGGTTCATGAGCACTCCGGACAATGTATTCTCTGAGTCCCACAGCTACCTCACGATATATTTCGGGGGAATCACGGGACTGATGCTCTACAACATGGGCGGCTCGATACTGAGGGCAGTCGGCGACTCGACAAGGCCAACTTATTTCCTTATTTTATCGGCCTGCCTGAATATAGTCCTGGACCTGACATTCGTCGTGGCCTTCAAGTGGGGAGTCGCAGGAGTTGCGATAGCCACTGACATCTCACAGCTTATCTCGGGAGCGCTGATTATCGTTTCACTCACAAGGACAAAGGGCGCCTATGCCATCAACTGGAAGAAGATGGGCATTGACTTCAGGATTCTGAAGGCTATCTTCTCCGTCGGAATGCCTGCAGGAATTCAGCAGGCGGTCACTTCTTTCTCAAATGTATTCGTTCAGAGCTATATAAATGTATTCGGCTCAAGCGTAATGGCCGGCTGGACAACCTACACAAAGCTTGATGTTTTCGTAACTATCCCTGTACAGAGCATAGCGATGGCCTCCACAACCTTTGTCGGCCAGAACTACGGCGCCGGCAAGCTTGACAGGCTGAGAAAGGGCGCAAACACCGCCGTCAGATACTCAATCGCCATCACCGCCGTGCTTGCCGTGATAGTGGTGCTCGCAAGAAATGTGCTTCTCCAGATGTTCACAAGCGACAGCGAGGTTCTCTTCTACGGCTCGACCTTCATCAAGTGGATATCGCCGTTCTATGTGCTCATCTGTTTCAACCAGATTTATGCCGGAGCGCTGAGAGGCGTCGGAAAGGCCACGATACCGATGATAATAATGCTCAGCTCATTCGTTGCCTTCAGGCAGGTTTATCTGCTGATAAACTCTCAGCTCGGCGGAGGCTACATCTCAATGGCAATGGGCTACCCCGCAGGCTGGCTGCTCTGCTCGGCGTGCATGACGATTTTCTACCTGAGAGTCATCAAAAAGCTCGAGTCCGGCGCAGCGGAAAAACTGAGAGCCACGGACAACTGACGACAGCTGTTATTGAAGGTCTGCTCTTTCCGGCACATTCAGGCTGAACACAAGAGGAAAGCGGCAGAAATTTTGATGCTGCGAAATTTCATCAGAAGTTTTATCAGAAGTTCCTTTGCAGACTTCACCGCTTTATGATTGCGAAGCGGCTTGACTGCAAAACTTCATGACTTTTAATTACAACTCTGAAAAGTTCAAAAACAAAGCTGCGAAGTTTTTCCGAGAGCGCAGAAAGAACTATCTGAACACCACATATATATTAAGGAAAAGACAGGAGGATACAGGAATATATGAAAATAAACATTTCAGATGCAGTGAGATACATAGGCTGCGATGACCACGAGATAGACCTTTTCGAGTCACAGTACATAGTGCCGAACGGCGTTTCATACAACTCATACCTCATTCTCGATGAGAAGGTGGCGATACTTGACACGGTCGACAGAAGGGCAACCGATGAGTGGTTCGCAAACCTCGAGGAAGAGCTTAATGGCAGACTCCCCGACTACCTCGTAGTTCATCACCTTGAGCCTGACCACGCCTACAACATTCAGGCTGTATGCAGAAAATACCCTGAGATGAAGATAGTCCTCAACGCAAAGGAAAAGACAATGCTGCCGAGGTTCTTTGAGGATGACCTCTCATCAAGGTTTGTGATAGTCGCAGAGGGCGACACTCTTGAGCTCGGTGAGCACACACTCACATTTGTGATGGCTCCGATGGTTCACTGGCCGGAGGTTATGGTTTCCTATGAGAGCAAAGAGAAGATTCTCTTCTCAGCTGACGGATTCGGAAAATTCGGCGCCCTTGACTATGACGATCCCGAGGGCTGGGATTGCGAGGCAAGGCGTTACTTCATCAACATAGTCGGAAAATACGGCGCACAGGTGCAGGCACTTCTGAAAAAGGCTGCCGCTCTCGACATTGCCGCAATCTGCCCGCTTCACGGACCTGTGCTGACAGGAGATCTCAGCCACTACATTCAGCAGTATGACACATGGTCATCCTATAGAGCTGAGAAGGAAGCCGTGACTGTAGCCTACTGCTCGATACACGGCAACACCGAAAAGGCCGCCCTGAAGCTTGCTGAGATACTGACAGCAAAGGGAAAGAAGGTCAAGTGCTTTGACCTCGCAAGGGATGACATGGCCGAGTGCATAGAGAGCTGCTACGAATACTCAAAGCTCGTCCTCGCCTGCCCGACCTATGATGCAGCGCTCTTCCCGCCGATGGAGGACCTGCTCTATCACCTGAAGATAAAGAACTTCCAGAACAGAAAGATAGCATTCATCGAGAACGGAACATGGGCTCCGATGAGCGGAAAGCTGATGAAGGCTTACTGCGAGGGCTTCAAAAACTGCGAGCTCGTTGACCCGGTTGTCACGATAGCCTCTGCCCTCAAGGATAGCGACATCCCGAAGCTTGAGGCTCTGGCTGATGCGCTGATGTGAGGGAAAGTGCAGGCTTCACCGAACCCCTCAGTCAGCTGGCGCTGACACAAACCAACACCCATGTGTTGGACCCCTCA
>R21__coassemble_1204_pt1 | contig 18260 bp, 10 predicted proteins | sample R21__metabat2_high_PE_066 | metagenome-assembled genome bin R21
AACTATATCTTATGTGGTTATTTTATAACATTTATATCTTTTCTGCAAGTGCTTTTTTATTCTTTTAACCACATCTTGCTATATTTTTGACAAATTCACCTGGAAAAAAGCAGCCAATGCCACACTCAATAACAGAATTCAGACCTTTCTGATCCTTACAGCCATATACTCCCTTCCGGGAAGTTCGATTCTGACTGTACCGCTGTGGTTGCCTGCATCCGTAATTGTCATGTTCCAGGTATCTATTACCTCAAAGTTATAAACCGATTCATTATCCAAATAGAATATCCTGTATGATGGTCGTCCGAATCCGAAATAATGAATCTCATAGAAATTCTGAGACATCATCTCATCTGGGACTCCCACGACCTCATCGAAGAATGCATTTCCTGACTTCAGGTAATGACCCGGAGTTTCTTCCAGTATGCTCCTCAAAAACTTTATCCTCGAGGGCGCTTCACCATGAAGTTCTCCACCATGACTCCACCAGAGGATATCGTCCGGATGCTGATATGTCTCTCCGTGACCTGCATATCCGCCTCTCATACAGGCTTCCCAGAACCTTCTGACAAGTTCCTGACCGCTTATATTACCCCAGCCAAGATCGATATTTCCCTCATATGCTATTTCATCCCAGACTATGCCCTTTCCAAACTTCTTTCGATAGTCATCAGTGTACTCAACATGTCTGTAGAGATCCTGTCGCTGAAGGCAGCAATGAGTAATCCATGGTCTTGTATGGTCATAGAAAGGTCCGCAGTTATGTATGTTTCTAAGGTGGTTATATGGATCTTTTTCACAAATTATTGATGCATAGCGCTCCCAGTCAGAAATTTCTTTCCATGGAAGCAGATCATATTCATTTGCGAGGCTCCACCAGACATTCTTGAAAGCAGCAAATCTTGCAATAACATACTTCCAGTAAAGATCATCAGCTTCTTTAGACATCTTCGAGAAGCCCCATCTGTCATAAGGATGCATGACAATAAGGTCAGCTTCAATGCCTAAATTGTCAAGTCGTTTAATGCAGTCCTCAATGTGCCTGAAATATTCTGGATTAAAAACAAAATAATTAAAATCAGGCACAGGATTTTCAATTGGCGGATAAATTCTTGTATAATTCTTAACTGCGTCCTCGTTAAGGCCTTCCCTGTTTCCAAATTCATAAGGATAGCAGACAGGCTCTCTGAGGTTATAGTGATAGTGCTTTGGAAAGACACAGAATCTGATTTTGTTAAAATAGCCTTTTCCAAGCTCTTCGTATGTTTTATTAATAACATCCTCTGACTGAAGATGCCAGACATAACAAGTGGTGCCCAAAGGGTAATAAGGTTTACCATCTTCGTAGCAAAAATGATATGTATTGCATACTCTCACCGGTCCATGATTATCTTCAGACGGAGCTGTACACTCAAATTTTCCGGAAACAGTATCAAAAGCATCCGAAGAAATTTCATAAGTGTACTCCCCTATGAACGATGGCATAAACCTTACTTTATAGACACCGTCTCCATCATAGAAACCGTCTACTTGTTTAGTTTCTGATTTTGAAGAAAAAATTCCTGTTACAGCATAATCTTTAAAAGGATTCCCATCACTTTTTCCATTTACCGCCGTCTCAAAAACATGCCACTTCTCCACTTTTTGCATAAAAAATCACGCCTTTCATAAATTATTTTTTAATGGGATAATACCACCGATATCCACCATTCTATCCGCTGAAAGCTCAATTACTTTGATGTTCAAATCCCCGAGAAAAGAATACAGCACTTCAAGCCCTTTAGTCAAGGATAATGAACCAGTGAAAAATACTGTATCTTTACTAAGCGATCCCGAAGAGCCGCCTATAAAGCCGCAGGAAAAGCCGTTAAGCAAGATATCTTTATTGTCAACCAAACAAGCAGTGAAATTCCTCTTTTTTGCTAAATTATATATAGGCATATCACTTGTCAATAAAGTATTATTCCTAATGAATAAAGTTGAACAGCTTGCATATCCTTGCTTGACATTGAGTATCTCAAGTTTAATAGCTTTACAGTAATTAAGAATTTTTTTATCAAGTGTTTTTGCATTACAGAGCAAAATTTTATCAAGTAGTCTGGCATTACACTTTACATCCTGAGGATATTCAGTCCCTGTCTCTTCAGTATATATTATATTTTTGTAAAAAGGTACAAGTTGCTCTTCAAGATATTCACTTCCCGGTACAATAAATGCTGTGTCTTTTACAGCAAAGAACTGCATATCTGCATGATATCGCAGATAATATGGGAGATAAGGATTTGGCTGCGTCCGAATTACATTTGCATACTTTTCCATGCTGATGCAAAGATTTTCGTACTCCCCACTCATAACGACTGTTTCTCTAAGACTATCAGGTACAGGCATCAAAGGCCTCCCTTATAGTCTTGACACCTATCAGCTTTATGTCCTGATATTCGGTGCGTATATATTTCAGTGAATAATAAGGTAAAACACACTTCTTAAATCCGAGCCTTTTTGCCTCAGATATTCTAGCCTCGCAATGATTTACAGATCTTAACTCACCTGCAAGTCCAATCTCACCAAATATCACAACATCATCACTTATCGGTTTTTCCTTAAGACTGGATACCAATGACATGGCTACCGCAAGATCTACGGAAGGATCGTCAAGCCGCAAACCGCCAACTACATTTACATAGGAATCAAGATTTGAAAAATAGTACCCGGCTCTCTTTTCAAGGACAGCAAGTATCATTGCGACCCTGTTGTAGTCGTATCCTGAACTCATCCTTCTTGGTGTTCCATAACCGGAGGATGAAGCGAGAGCCTGAATTTCTGTAAGAAGCGGCCTTGTTCCCTCCATAACTGCTGTTACACAAGTTCCAGAGGAATTTTCCGGACGACCCTCAAGCATGGCCTGTGACGGATTCTCGACCTGTCTCAAACCATCTCCGCCCATATCAAATACACCTATCTCGTTTGTTGATCCATATCTGTTTTTTACCGCTCTCAAAACCCTGTAGCTCATTCTGCGGTCACCCTCAAAGTAGAGAACCGCATCAACTATATGCTCAAGAACTTTTGGACCTGCTATCGCACCATCTTTATTAACATGCCCCACCATAATTGTGGGAATCTCAAGACTCTTTGCAGTACGCATGATCACATTAGTACATTCACGAACCTGAGTAATGCTTCCGGCCGTTGAATTTATCTCTGAATGGATCATTGTCTGAATAGAATCTATCATTACAATATCAGGCTTTTCAACATTGATATTCTCACAGACTCTCTGAACATCTGTCTCTGTAAGTATCTTCAGACGATCGCTTTTTACCCCTAACCTGTTGGCTCTTAATTTCAACTGGCTTGCTGACTCTTCCCCTGAGACATATAATATATTTAAACTCTGACCGAGAAACTCACATATCTGAAGCAGTATTGTCGACTTTCCTATTCCGGGCTCACCACTTATGAGAACAAGGGAACCTTTAACAATTCCTCCACCAAGAACTCTGTCGAGCTCTGATAAACCGGTTGTATAACGCTGCTCTGAATTGATATTAATTTCATTTATCCTAAGCGCATGGCTGACTGCACTCTTTGCAGCAAAATTTGCAGTTGTTACAATGGAGGGCAATGTTTCCTCCATTGTATTCCATTTACCGCAGGCAGGACATTTTCCATACCATTTAGGTGACTCATTCCCGCACTCACTGCATACGAATACCGTTCTGTTTTTTGATGACATTTTACACCTTTAATTTAATACATTATTCCAACTGAAAGTTCTATCAGTTTTTTGGCTCCTTCATGGTAAGCGCTATTCTTCCTTTAGATATATCCACCGACAAAACCCATGTTTTTATAATGTCACCGACCTTGAGAACATCGCTGGGATGACGAATAAACTTATTGGATATCTGAGTGATGTGCACAAGACCATCCTGATGGACACCTATATCTACAAAAGCGCCAAAATCTGTAACATTTCTGACCGTTCCATTTATCTCCATGCCGGACTTAAGATCCTTAATGTCTTTGATATCTGAACGGAGCATAACCTTCTCTATCTCATCTCTTGGATCTCTTCCGGGTTTAATCAACTCGGCAACTATATCATCAAGTGTAGGAATTCCAATACCGGCCGACTCTGCAAGCCTATTTTTTCCATAAGCATTTACTTTTTCAGAAAGCTCTGAGAAACCTGTCTTCGGAATCTTTTTAAGATTATATCCACAAGTCTCAAGTATCATTTTAGCTGCACTGTAAGCCTCAGGATGTACCGCTGTATTGTCAAGTATATTTGCAGATTCCGGCACTCTTAAGAAACCTGCACATTGCTCATAAGCTTTTGGCCCCAATTTGCTTACCTTTTTGAGTTCCGAACGTGAGCTAAAAAGCCCGTTTTCCTGTCTGTAAGCAACTATATTCTTCGCAACAGCGTTGCTGATACCTGCTACATTTGTCAATAATGAAATCGACGCTGTATTAAGATCCACACCTACACTGTTTACGCAAGATTCAACAACACCGCTTAGAGCAGCTGAAAGTTCTTTTTGCGGCATATCATGCTGGTATTGCCCAACTCCTATGGCTTTCGGATCTATTTTTACCAGCTCAGCAAGAGGGTCCTGAAGTCTGTGGGCAATAGAAACAGCGCTTCTCAGTGTAAGGTCATACTCAGGATACTCTTCAGCTGCAAGCTTTGAGGCTGAATAAACAGAGGCACCGGCTTCGCTAACCACCATATAATCAACTTTTAAATTATTTTCTTTGATAAGCTTATAGGTAAATATTTCTGTTTCCTTTGAAGCAGTACCATTTCCTATTGCTATCAGGGTCACATTATATTTTTTTATAAATGAAAGTATAGTTCTTGCTGATTCCTCTTCCCCTTTTGTACCATGAGTTATATATGCAACACCGGTATCGAGAACTTTCCCTGTAGGGTCAACAACAGCAACCTTGCAGCCTGTTCTGTATCCCGGATCTAATCCGATAGTGGTTTTTCCCTTTACGGGAGGCTGCATAAGAAGATTCCTTAGATTTTCAGAAAAAACCTTTATCGCGTCAGCAGCAGCTCTCGAAGTGAGTTCATTTCTGACTTCTCTCTCAATCGAGGGATATATTAATCGTGAATAAGCATCCTCAGCGGCTGCTGATATAAACTCATAGGAAGGAGAATTTCCGCTTATAAATTTCTCTGAACAGATGGCCCTGCCTCTTTCATCATCTATCCTGACATTAACCTTGAGGAATCCTTCTTTTTCACCTCTGTCAATTGCAAGAATCCTGTGATTAGCAAGCTTTTTTATTGGTTGAGAAAAATCATAGTAATTTCTGTAGACAGAATCTTCATCCTTAGCAGCTTTAACATTGATTGTAGAATAATTTAAAGCAATATTTCTAATTCTCTTTCTGATGTCAGCTTCATCTGATATCATTTCAGCTATTATATCCATTGCGCCTTTGAGCGCTTCTTCAGCTGTTTTGACATCCAGTTCATCATTTACATAAGCTTCAGCATAATCGATAGGATATTTTCCATTTCTTTTCTGCTCAAGTATCTCAAGGGCAAGCGGCATAAGTCCTTTCTCTTTAGCAACAGAGGCTCGTGTTTTCCTTTTGGGCCTGAAAGGTCTGTAAATATCCTCTATTTCCGATAATGTAACAGCTTTATCTATGGATGTTATTATCTCCTCGGTAAGTTTGCCCTGTGATTCAATCAGAGTTTTAATCTCATCTCTCCTGGCATCAAGATTCCTCATATACTGAAGTCGATCAGCAATTTGCCTTATCAGCTGGTCATCAAGAGTTCCATGCTGCTCTTTTCTGTACCGAGCGATAAATGGTATGGTATTGCCTTCATCAATAAGGCTTATAAGATTTTCGGTCTGCCAGTTTTTTAAACCAAATTCTGCAGCAAGTGCAGAAGAATAATCCAGCATATTAAATTTCCTTTTCCCTTGAATTATGTTAATCCAGTTGCGTTAATTTTCCTGAAATACAATCAGCGATGTTCTTAGCGACATCAGCTTTAGACATTATAGGAAGCTGAATAGTTTTTACAGAGCCATCCACATCTGAGGTTATGATAGTAACCACATTTGTCTCTACGCCGAATCCCGCACCTTCGACCTTCAGATTGTTGGCAATTATCATATCTGCATTTTTCTTTACAAGCTTTTCGCTTGAGTTTTCAATGAGATCCTTGGTCTCCATGGAAAATCCACATAAAATCTGCCCCGGTCTCTTATGAGCTCCGAGATAGCTCAGAATATCTGTCGTTCTTTTAAGTGGTACAGACAAATCTCCATCTTTCTTTTTGATTTTATCATCAGAATATGTAAGTGGTGTATAGTCAGCTACTGCAGCTGCTTTTATTATAACATCCTGAGTATATGCTTTAGAAGCTACCGCTTCAAACATATCTGCTGCAGACTTTACATGAACTATATCGATAAAAGGAATATCGTTCAGAGAGTTTGGGGCAGCAACAAGTGTGACTTCAGCCCCTCTCAGCATAAATTCTGTTGCGAGAGCATATCCCATTTTACCTGTTGAGTGGTTTGTAATAAACCTGACAGGATCTATTGATTCCTGAGTAGCTCCGGCTGTTACGAGAACTTTCCTTCCGGCAAAATCATGTACCGCAGCAATCTCTCTGTCAACATAGTCTGCGATAAGATTTTCATCAGGAAACTTGCCTATCCCTACATCTCTGCACGCCAGCATTCCGCTTGCCGGTGTGATTACAGTAAAACCATATTTCGCAAGTAATTTCAGATTTTCCTGCGTTATTGGATTCAAATACATATTTGTATTCATGGCGGGAGCTACTATCTTAGGACATGTACAAGCGAGCATCTGTGTACTGAGTGCATCATCTGCAATTCCATGTGCAAACTTTGCCAGTACATTAGCAGTTGCTGGAGCTACGAGGACAACATCTGCTATTTTGGCCAGCGCAACATGATCAACTTCATACTTACCTGTTCGCTCGAATTGCTTTACAACACAGGGATTATTTGTAAGCGTTTCGAAAACTACAGGTGAGATAAACTTTGTAGCATTCTCAGTCATAATAACATGAACATCATAATTTCGTTTTCTAAGAATACTTGTAAGATTTGCTGCCTTGTAGGCAGCTATACTGCTGCTTACACCCAATACAACAACTTTTTGTCCATTACTATTCATAAATCTGCCTTTCACTTCTCTTATAAGTATATTTGGTAAGCATTACTTCTGCTGAATTAGGTTACCTTTTAACTAAGCTGCTTTACATTCATCGCCACAGATTAGTTTATCACACGAAAATATCTTTTACAACAATTATATGGCCAAAATATAAAATGCCCTCTGTGAGTAAATCAACAGAGGACATTCTAATTTTATTGAATAATACCAGCTGACTTTTAAGCCATCAGCTTAATTCAAATGCTCCGGTGTAGAGCTGATAATACTTACCATGCTGAGCTATAAGGCTGTCATGGTCACCCTGCTCAATTATCTTTCCATGTTCCAATACAATGATGACATTTGAATTTCTGACAGTCGAAAGTCTATGAGCGATAACGAAAACTGTCCTTCCTTCCATAAGACTATCCATACCCTTTTCAATGAGAGCTTCAGTTCTGGTATCAATGGAGGAAGTAGCTTCATCAAGAATAAGTACAGGAGGATCAGCTACAGCAGCACGTGCTATTGCAAGCAACTGTCTCTGGCCCTGAGAAAGGTTGGAACCATCGCCGGTAAGAACCGTCTGATATCCATCAGGAAGATGAGAGATAAAGAAATCTGCGTTTGCGAGCTTTGCTGCAGCAAGACACTCCTCATCGGTGGCATCAAGCTTTCCGTAACGGATGTTGTCCATAACTGTTCCTGTAAAAAGATGTGTATCCTGAAGAACCATCGAGAGAGAATGTCTCAGGTCATCCTTCTTTATTTTATTGATGTTGATACCATCATAGCGTATTTTTCCATCAGGAACATCGTAGAAGCGGTTTATGAGGTTAGTAATGGTTGTCTTTCCGGCACCTGTAGAACCAACGAATGCAAATTTCTCACCTACATTAGCTTTTAAAGAGATGCCATTAAGCACTATCTTATTCGGCTCATATCCGAATACAACATCTTCAAATTCTACCTCACCTTTAACTCTTGTATAGGTTACAGTTCCATCTTTCTTATGTGGATGTTTCCAAGCCCACACACCTGTTCTCTTCTCAGTTTCATGTAAAGATCCATCTGCTCCGATTTCTGCGTTAACAAGTGTAACATATCCATCATCTACTTCAGGTTTTTCATCTATGAGGCCAAAAATTCTCTCAGCGCCTGCAAGAGCAGTAAATATGGAATTCATCTGCTGGGTGATCTGTGAAATAGGATTTGAGAAAGACTTGGAGTAATTAAGGAAAGCTGCTACAGAACCAACATCAAGCAGCTCGGCTATGACAAGCACAGCACCAATACAGGAAAGAAAAGCATACTGTATATGAGAAAGGTTATTTGAGACAGGTCCCATGATACTTGCATAAATATTAGCTTTTGTGCTTGATTTGCAGAAAGCAATATTACGCTCATCAAATTCTTCAGCTGCCTTTTCCTCATGATTAAATACCTTGACAACCTTCTGACCATCTATAAGCTCTTCTATATATCCATTGACAGCTCCCAGGTCCCTCTGCTGCTGCATAAAGTATTTTGCACTGCGAGAACCAATGACCTTCATCACAAAGATCATAAGCACCATAAATGCAAGTACAACAATGGTTAATATCCAGCTTGTAACAAGCATAGCACAGAAAACACCTATGATAGTGATAGCTGAAGAAAAAAGCTGCGGCAGACTCTGCGAGATCATCATTCTGAGCGTATCCATATCATTGGTATAACGGCTCATCAGGTCGCCATGAGTATTCTTATCAAAATAAGATATCGGGAGATCCTGCATATGATCAAAAAGATCAACTCTTATTTTCTCAAGCGTACCTGCAGAAATCTGAAGCATTATCCTTGAGTAGGCATATGAGGCAAGAACTCCGGCGAGATATATCGCCCCCATCTCTACAAGGAGCTTAATGCACCCGCTCATATCTGGATTGTCCTCACCTATAAACGGTGCTATATAATTATTGATAAGTGGTTTTATCAGATAAGAACTGGCTATACTTGCCAGTGAGCTGACGAGTATGCAACCTGCAACTACAATCAGAAGATATTTGGAAGATCCAAGATACTTAAGAATTCTGAAAATTGTCTGTTTAGCATTCTTGGGTTTGGCTCCAGGACCCATTCCCCTTGGTCCCGGACCACCCGGTCCTCCTGGTCCTGGTCTTCCTGCGGGTCTTCCACCCGGTCCTCCCGGCATCGGTCCTGGCATTATTCTTCAGCTCCTTTCTGCTGAGATTCATAAATCTCTCGATAAATGGCACTTGTATTCATAAGCTCATTGTGACTGCCCATATCTACTATCTGACCTTCATCAAGAATTATGATGAGGTCTGAATCCATAACTGAAGTGATTCTCTGGGCAATTATTATCTTTGTAATATCTTTCAGATCAGTCCTGAATGAAGATCTGATTTTAGCGTCGGTTGCGGTATCACAAGCTGATGTTGAGTCATCAAGGATAAGAACCTTTGGATTCTTCAGAAGCGCTCTGGCTATGCAAAGCCTCTGCTTCTGACCTCCTGATACATTAACGCCGCCCTGGCCAAGGTCTGTCTTATATCCATCCGGAAAACTCATAATGAAATCATGTGCCTGAGCAGCCTTGCAGCTTGCAACCATCTGCTCTTCAGTAGCATTTTCATTACCCCACCTGAGGTTATCTTCTATAGTACCCGAAAAAAGAACATTCTTCTGCAGAACCATAGAGACTGCATCTCTGAGGGTTTTGAGCTTATAATCCTTAACATTCTTTCCGCCTACATATACTTCACCGTCAAGAACATCATACAGTCTCGGTATTAACTGAACCAAAGAGGACTTAGCGGAACCGGTTCCGCCTATTATACCTACGGTCTGGCCTGATTTGATATTTATATTGATATTTTTAAGGGTTGGATTCTTTCTGTCACCGGAGTAGCTGAATGAAACATTTCTGAATTCAATGCTGCCATCCTTTACATCGTCTCCGGAGGGTCCGTCAGCTATATCAGGAGTTTCATCCAGGACCTCACAGATTCTTGTAATTGAAGCCTTGGAAATAACGATCTGCATGAATATCATTGAGATCATCATAAGACTCATGAGAATCTGAGCGATATAGGTAAAGAATGCCATAAGATCACCGGTACCCATTCCCCCGCCTATGACTATCTTTGCACCGAACCAGGCAACAAGGATATTGCACGCGTACATGCAGAACTGCATGACAGGCATTGTAAATATTACTATCTTTTCTGCGGCAATCTGAGTATCCTTAACATTCTTAGCTGCCTTATTAAACTTAAGTCTCTCAAAATCACCTCTGACAAATGCCTTAACAATCCTTATACCGGTCAGATTTTCCTGAACTGTACTGTTGAGTCCATCCATAGCTTTAAGCATTGCCGCAAACTTTGAACCTGCAAGCATCAGTATTATAACAAGCGCAATAGCTATCACAGGTATAAATACAGTAAATGTCACTGAAAGTTTCGGAGAGAGCCTCAGGCACATGATTATGGCAACAACAAAGGTCACAGGTGCTCTGAACAGCATCCTTATGCATGTCATAAACGCATTCTGACAGTTTGTAACATCATTTGTTATTCTGGTAATAAGTGATGCAGTGGAAAATTTATCCACATTTGCAAAGCTGTAAGTCTGGACTTTGTTGAAGAGCATCCTGCGCAGATTTGTAGCAAATCCAACGCTCGCGATTGAAGAGAATCTTCCGGCGAAGGAACCACACGCCAGTGAACAGCAGGCACAAAGCACCATCAGCAGTCCATGAGTCACAACATATTTTACATCATTCTGATAAATTCCATTATCAACGATATCAGCCATGATGAGCGGAATCAGGCACTCCATCAGAACCTCACCTATCATAAGAAGCGGTGAAAGCAGAGTGTCCTTCCAGTAGCCCCTGACTGCAGGAGCTATTTTCTTAAGCATGTAAACACATCCTTTCTCATTTTTTTATAATCAATAATTTTGTGACCTGAGTTTTTCAATCTGTTTTTCAAGATCATTTACAAGTCCGCGGTCAACAACATTTGATTCTTCTTTTGTTAAATTCAATGTGAGCCTGTCAAGAAATTCATTCAGCTTATCAAGCTCATCCGGACTGAAATCCTTGAAGAGTCTCAAATCCTGTTCATCCCTTATTGTATACCCGGCTTTAAAGACTGAAAGTCCCTTTTCTGTAAGGCTCAGTCGTTTGCAGCGGAGATTATCCATATCTGTCTCCTTAATTATCATTCCTGCTTTCTCAAGCCTCTTAGTGGACAACGCAATTGATGCAGGTGATACTGAGAGCTCTTCTGCAATTTCTACCTGAGTGCACATTGGGTGCTAATAGATAAAATCAAGTAATGGCATCTGAGAAAAATTAATGCCCAATTCGTTCAGTCTTTTACTGGAATAAAGTTTACATACAAGATTCAGCTTTATTATCTTTCCGGTAAGTTCTTTAAGCTCCATAATTTACACAGCCATTTCTATAAAATATTCTTTCTTCAGCGGCAATAAAAAGCAATTCGCGACTTTATGTGAAATAAATCAACGTCTACTCTGAGCTGAGTAATTTTCTCCTGTGAAAAACAAACCTGACATGAGATTAAACGTATAATTATTAAACGCTTCATAATTATATGGTTCACAATTAAATATGTCAATTTTTTTTCTTGAAATATATATAAATGACTGATAAAATGTAGGTATCAAATTCAAGGAGTGGTCGCTACACATGAATCAAACGATAGATATACTAATGAAAAGAAAATCGGTAAGAGCTTTTGAGGATCGTGAAATAGAACCCGAAGTAAAAAACACGATACTTGCGGCAGCAATGAGAGCGCCTACAGCAGGCAATATGATGCTTTACTCAATAATTGATGTTACCGACAGTAAAATTAAAGAGAAGCTTGCTGAAAACTGTGATCATCAGCCGTTTATCAATTCGGCTAAAATGGTGCTTGTATTCTGCGCAGATTACCACAGATGGCTGAGAAAGTTTGAGCAGGCTCATTGTCCTGACATTCCAGCCCCTGAGCTTTCAGATTTGATACTTGCCACCAATGATACTGTAATAGCTGCTCATGCTGCATGTGTCGCTGCAGAAAGCCTTGGAGTTGGATCATGCTACATCGGAGATATAATCGAAAATTTTGAATCCAACAGAGAAATGCTTAATTTACCTCCACATGTGGCTCCGGTATGCATGCTTGTTTTCGGTTATCCGACTGAGCAGCAGAAAAACCGCACTCAGACGACAAGATTTCCAAAGAACATGATAGTGTTCGAAAATACATACAGAGAACTAAGTGATGAAGAACTGGAAGAATATTACAGTGATGACAGAGCTCTTGCTTTATATAACAGAAAATTTATATCTGCGTTTGCAAAGGAAATGATTCGCTCTACTAAGGTTATTTTTGAAAACTGGAATAAGGAAGCTGCTGACCCGCAGTAAGCGGCCAGTATACAGAGCTTCTGAATATTTTGACAGTATAACATTGAATATTCAGTTAGCTGCTCTTTCGGGCAGACTTTCATTGGATATTTCGCTGTGCAAAACGGATTTTGTGCCATGGGAAATTGGATTTTTCGCTATGGGAAATCGGATTTTCCTTGATGGGAAATCTTGACAGGTCTCTTTTCAATGAATATAATAGTAGCTGTTAAAGCCGGTGTGATGGAATTGGCAGACGTAGTGGACTCAAAATCCACCGGTAGCGATACCGTACCGGTTCGAGTCCGGTTACCGGCACCATATTCAAAGGACCATCTTTATTTTGAGGTGGTCCTATTCTTTATCTGTTCACTATGTCTCTTAGGGCAATCTCTGCGCTCGGGCTTCTTATCCACAGAAATGTTAAACTCTCTTTTCGATTGCCGTTTTCTATGATTGTAAAATGCTATGCCCTTCCCAGTCATCACCGGGCTCCAGACCCATCACATCGGTGATCGTGGGCGCTATATCTATTATTGAGATATCGGAAAGCTCTCTTCCAACATCAAATTGTTTTCCTCGAAAGCAGATTGGAATTGTCATGTCCTCGGGGATTGTTTCTCCATGATTTCTGTTATGGCCGCCGTGATCCGCTGTGATTATTACAGTATAATTATCGGGTATTGCTGAGCTTATATCCAGGATACATTCACAGGCTTCCTTTATAGCTGACAAATATTCCGGACTCATCCAGCCATATTTATGTCCTGCTTCATCGGTTTCACCCATGTAAAGAAATGCCAAATCTGGTTCCTCGTCAAGGATGAACTCTTTACAGGCTCTTGCTGCTTTGACATCGATTCCCTGCCATTTATATGAATCCCACGCACGAAACCAGCTCATACTGAGCTTACCCGGTCTTGAAAGATCTCTCAATGGCTCAAACATATAGAAAAACGCAGACTTTTTTCTATATGACGCGAGAACTTCCACAAGTCCATCTATTGGGTGATTCTGAGGAACATATATATTCGTAAGAACACCATGTCTGTCAGGTACAACACTATGAAACAATGACATATGACAAGGCAATGTGATTGAAGGGAAAACAGTCCGCGCGTGAAGGCTGTATGTTCCCTTTTTGACATAATCTACAATCTCGGGCAAGCCGCACTGCAGAAGTGCATCAGGACGCATACCGTCAACTACAATAAGAAGTACTTTTTCTGCCATAATCTTTCCTCTATATTCTCATTCATTAGAGTTAAATTCATTCCTGCGAGCAATAAAGCTGCACAACTGCACTTTCACGCTCTTTCTCAATTATATCAACAGAACAGAGGATTTTCAATCAAAACCGAATACATTCAGATAAATGAACAGAGGCAATTCTCCAATGAACTGCCCCTGTTTTATTATGCTATCGAATCACTTTTTAATCTTTACAGACTTTGCTGAAGACCATGCTGAATAGTAAGTCTTGCCGCTAACCTTCTTGTAAGCTCTTACGCTCACCTTATAGGTCTTGCCCTTGGTAAGCTTTGTGAGAACCTTCTTTACGGTTGCAGCCTTTGTAACTGAGACCGTCTTTGTCTTGCTGCCGGTCACATACCTTATCTGGTAGCCGCTTGCCTTAGAATTCTTACCATAGGTTACGGTTACCTGCTTTGAAGCTGTGTTCTTGGCAGTCTTAACGCTGACAGCTGTCAGGCGATAGGTTGTTACCTTTGCGGATGTGCTCTTGTTGGTGCTTACATTCTTTGCGTAGGCAACGACATAGTAGGTATACTTTGTGCCGTTCTTAGACTTAACGGCTGTGTCGGTATAAGTTACAGTTGAAGCCTTCGTGATTGTCTTGATGAGCTTTGTACCACGGTAAATCTTGTAGCCTGTAGCTCCTGTGACCTTCTTCCAGCTTATCTTTATGCCCTTGGCAACATTGCTGAGGGTTACAGTTGTCTTTGCGAGAGCCTTGACTGCAACAGTCTTGTGAGTACTTGAAAGCTTCTCATGGCATACTGAGCAGTAGACTACTTCATCATAAGAGCCCTCTGCTGAATAGGTTGCAGCAACTTCATTTTCTTTAACAGCTGCGGCTGCTGTGTGTCCCTTGGCAGCGACAGTCTGCTGTGCTGTAAGGACTGCGTTGCAGACAGAGCAGTGAGTTCCTGCTGTCTTTCCGGCTGATGTGCAGGTTGCGGCTACGGCTGCATCATTTACTACGGTATGTCCCTTAGCGGCTATTGACTGCTGTGCTGTAAGGACTGTATTGCAGACGGAGCAGTGAGTTCCTGCTGTCTTGCCTGCTGATGTACAGGTTGCGGCTACAGCTGCATCATTTACTATGGTATGGTCCTTAGCGGCTACTGTTGTATGTGCGCTTGAAATCTTCTCATGGCATACTGAACAGTAGACCACTTCATCATAGGATCCCTGTGCTGTGCAGGTTGGAGCTACTTCATTCTCCTTAACTGCTGCCGCATTCTTATGTCCTGCTGCAGGTACAGTCTCAATGCCCTCGAGAATTGCTCCGCAGTCGATGCACTTCTTTCCGGCTGTTGTACCGTCTTTTGTGCAGGTTGCAGCCACTGCAGCTACATCAACTACATTGTGGACACTCGGGTCCGTTGTGCCAGCAACTGTCCTGGTTGCACCACAAGTCTTACATGTATATACCTTGATTTCCGAATACTTGCAGGTTGCAGCGGTCTTATCTACACCGTCATCGTAATCATGTGCGGTTGTCGGGATAATATCAATTTTTGTTGCACCACAGTCACAGGTTGAAGTCTGTATGCCTGTCTCTGTGCATGTGGCTGCTTTTGTAACGACAGGTGTGCCGTAAACATGCTCATGTGGCTTCAGCTCATATGGGCTGAGGCTTGTGATGATGAATACAATCTCATCGCCGACTCTCTCATAGTCTATCTTCTCGACATCCCCGTTGCTCTTGTAGTGATAGAGTATGAAGTCTGAGCCGCTGAACTTCTCAGGAACCTTCATTGTGATTCTGACAGGAGCCTCAGGCTGAACACCAGATTCGACTACAGAACCATCTTTTACGATATTGAGGTTAATATCTATGACAAGTGAATCTTCATCATTGAGGGCTTCCTGTAGCTCAGTTGAAATCGTCTCTCCATCAGCAGGAGTATAGCCGATTACCTCGAGCTCGGCTGAATACTTGCTTTCAGTGTCGCCATCAGCAATATATTTACCTGCTGTCAGAGCGGCGCCCTCGACAGCTGTGACTGTCTGGGTATTATTCTCACTGACAGATGTTTCGGCTATCTGCTCATTATTGGCAACGTATGTTTCCTCGAGATTTGCAAGGTCATCCATCTCGATATTTTCTGCGATAACGGATGCATCATTGCTGATAAGTGTATTTACGACATCATTTACGGTATCTGAATCTGTATTTTCATTGACATCAGCAACTTTTGCATATACTGAGTCAAGCATTGGGATTATCTCGGTCTTTGTCAAGCCGCAAACAGTGCAGGTATAGGTATATGTACCGGCTGACTCTGCTGTGGCTGCCTGTGTTTCCTGACCATTATCCCATGTATGCTCTGTGTGCTCGGTTATTGTTTCCTGATTTTCAAAATACTGCACACTTCCGACATGCTTATATCCTTTGGAATCTGTGTACTGGACTCTGATAAATTTATAATCATCATATTCTGATACAATTACATAATCATCAGGTGAAACAGTGACCTCTTCGGTTACAACTTTTGTCCATTCACCTTCATACCCCTCAGAGCAGTAGAAGCATAATACTGTGAATGAAAGATTTCCGTCAGCATCAAGTGTGACCGGAGCATAAAGCTGTGAGACACCGGGATATACAGGAAAATAAGCGTGACAATCAGGGTTTAATTCCCCATTTGCTGCTACTGCTTCGTCATAGGAATAATTCTGACCGTTGGAAAGGCTTACAGAACCAAAATAGTGAAGCCATCCACAGTTGCCTTCGGTAGGTGAAGACTCATACACAGTGTAGCTGCCTTTTGATACATCCACTTTTTCCTCAAACTGGAAATCGGATGAGCCTTCTTCCTCTTCAGCATCATGACCGCATTCATAGCAGCGGACAGTGAAGTGAAGATTTCCGGCTTCGTCTACACTGAAGTCTTCTGTTCTGAGATTTCCGTGATTATCGGGTTTAAGTGAGCCATCCTCATCGTAGACATTTCCACCAAAATAGTATTCTCTGCCATTTATGGTAAGATCGCAGCTTACATAGGTATAACCAGCACGAGTGCAGGTTGCATCTACATGTGACGCATAATAACCGCCGTCCTTTACTGTCTTTTCTTCATAATATTCGTAGACTAAACTGCCATAATCGTCAGAATAAGCACAATCATCGCAGTAAACTATGAAATGAAGGTTTCCACTCTCATCTATGCTGAAGTCTTTTGCCTCAAGATATTCATGATTATAAGGATTATAATCGGTATCTTCATCGTAGACTCTTCCGCAGAAGTAATGGCTCTCGCCGTTTATTGTCAGCAGGCAGCTTACAGAGGTATATCCTCTGCTACAGCATGTGGCTTCATAATGCTCTGCTTCATAGTCACCACTGTTGATGACTTCTTCAACATAGTATGAAGGATTGTAATTATCATCATCCCATTCACCACATTCATAGCAGTATACTGTAAAGTGAAGGGTGCCATCGCCATCTATATAATAGTCTTTTGATTCAAGTCTGTGATTATCTGAATCCGGTTCAGAGCCATCGTCATATATTCTTCCGTAGAAATAGTAATATTCTCCATTTGGAAGCTGCAACGGGCCATAGTAGTCATTGTCATTAGTGACTTCAGTATATGCTCCACTGATGCATGTAGCCTCATAATGTTCTGCAGCATACTCATCAGCTGATAGTGTAAACTCATCGGAGAAATCACAATTTTCACAATAAACTGTAAATGTGAGGTTACCGCTCTCGTCTATAGTGAAGTCTTTTGATGCAAGTGAGTGTTCATCACAAATGTTCTCATCTGTAATGTGAAGTGTTACTGTTGCTTCACTGCCACTGTAAAGCTTAACTCCTATATAGCAGACTTCACCTTCTGACAGCTCTGAAGTTATCTTAAAGTAACAATCAAAACCACTATCGTCATCTTCTAAATAGCTGTCATTTCTAACAAGACATCCGTAAGTATCATAATCATCGAATCCAGTTGTGTAGATATAGTACTCATGATCTTTTTCAGCTTTGAACTTGAAGAATGTATATTCTCCTGTGATGTCAATTGATGTTGAACCTGCGCTGATCTCCTGTGCAGCCACTTCATTTGTGACTTCTTTTCCACAGAACCCGCAATAGCCGCTAACAACAAGATTTTCAGCTTCATCTATGGAGTATTCTCCTGAGAAGCCTGCGTGATTGTCCGGATCCTTTTCTCCTATTTTATTGATGTCCTCGTAGAATCTGTATTCCTGACCGGTTGTGAGCTTTACTGCAGGATACTCGATGTAATTACCTTCGTCATACCAATATCCGCCGTAATTTGAAATGTAATCATGTGCAGGGTTTACGCAGTCGGCATCATAGTGCTCTAAACAATAATTGCCGCTTGAGACTGTAACATACTCTGTGTAAGAAGGAGTAGTTCTTACATAGTAACCATCATCATCATACTCTTCT
>R21__coassemble_1240_pt1 | contig 17822 bp, 12 predicted proteins | sample R21__metabat2_high_PE_066 | metagenome-assembled genome bin R21
TTTGTCAACTTTAAAATGTCTTATCCGGCATGTCATCCTTTGGCAGCTTCTTTCTGACAAGGATAAAGCTGATGAGATGGCAGCATGCAGTTACTGTCCACGTGACTATGTAGCACAGGAAAAGCGACTCGAATGTGCCGTAGTGGCGGAATATCGTCATTATCCAGAGTATCCTCAGTCCGCAGGCGCCGCCTATCGAGACGAGCATCGGGAGAATTGATTTTCCGAGGCCTCTCAGCATACCCACAAGAGTATCCATTATTCCGCAGATGAAGTAAGGCAGACAGCACAGCTTCATTCTCCTCAGGCCGTATGAGATAACCTCATCGCTTGAGGTATATATTCCGAGCAGAGGACGGCCGAAGAAGTATCCGGCTGCACCGAGCACAAGGCCTGTAACCGTGACACAGGCTATGCAGTATACCGCTACTTTATTTATTCGTTTGTATTTACCTGCTCCCATATTCTGGCTCGTGAAGCTGACTGAAGTCTGATAGAAGGAGTTCATCGCCATGTAGACAAATCCCTCGATGTTGGCAGCCGCCGTGCTTCCGGCCATTACCGTGGATCCGAAGGAATTTACAGATGACTGAACAACTATATTTGATATTGAGAAGACCGAGCCCTGGATTCCTGCTGGCAGGCCTATCTTTATCATCTCGATAAGCTTTCTGCCGTTTATCTTAAGTTCCTTCAGCCTAAGGCCGTAGACTTTGTCGCCGTCTTTTAAGAGACATATAAAAACAAGTGTGCTTGAAATGGCCTGAGAGACATCTGTTGCTATTGCAACGCCTGCAACACCGAGATGGAAAACTATCACCAGCAGAAGATTCAGAAGAACATTTACAACTCCCGCTAATATCAGAAAGTAGAGTGGACGCTTGGTGTCGCCTATTGCCCTTAGTATCGAAGCGCCGAAATTATAGAGCATCATGAAGGGCATGCCGATGAAATATATCCTCATGTAGAGCACACTCTGATCTATAACATCATCGGGAGTTCCCATGATGCCGAGCATCGGCCTTGATACACCTATGCCGACGAAAATCAGTATACAGCCGCATATTACGCTTGCGAGAATCGCAGTGTGGACTGTTTCGCTCAGGTCCTTTGTCTGTCCTGCCCCGTAATATCTTGCGACAAGAACGTTCGCCCCTATCGAAAGGCCGAAGAAAAGATTGATTATAAGATTGATGAGCGCTCCGGTTGAACCGACAGCCGCAAGAGCCGTTGAACCCGCAAAACGTCCAACCACTACAGTATCAGCCGCATTGAAGAGCAGCTGAAGACATCCCGATAGCATTACGGGTATTGCAAAAGTTATTATCTTTCCCAGGAGAGGTCCATGGGTCATATCCATCTCATGGGCCTTTGCTGTTTTTGTTGCCATTTTAAATTTGTCCTCTCCTCAGATTGTCCGGCAGAACCGCAGAAGACTGTATGCTTCCTGCCTGACCTTTAATAATTTATAGTTAATTAATTTCAGAAATCAATCCTGACAGTGTAAATGGTATGCGGCTGAGCGGTAAAGCTTACGGAATCACCTGAAAGCTTTACTTCACCTGTCTCCCTTCCGAAGTAATCGGTAAGTGCAGCAGAAGAAATACTTCTTCCGATTGCCGCCCCCGCTTCACAGGCGCTGTCTCCGCTGTTATAAACTCTCAGAACAATTCCACCGTCAGCAGCCTCAAGTGAGCTTATCTTCATTCCTGCTCCGTTCAGGCTTATGAGTGATGCATCAGCCGGCAGACTTCCCTCATGGGCATAGGCTGAAACTGCGTAAGGCTCATTCATGAAGGAATCCTTCTCCTCACCGCAGCCAAACCCGACTGCAAACTGCATCTCATGATCTCCATACTCCGGGAACGGATCAGGCTCAAAGGAGCCTCTGAGTACCGTGAGGGCGATAGTATCGCCGTTACATCTGTAGCCGTAAGTATCTGCGCTCATTATGCTTATCCCGGACTTCTCAGCATAAGTGAGTCCTGGCATATCCTGATGCATTCCCGGCCTGTCCATCGTCCCGAAAGGAACATCAAAGCGGAATTTATCATCAGATGTTTCCCCGAGAGGCGTGCGGAACGAAAGTTGAGGCACACCCTTCTCGTGACTTCCCGTCTCAAGCCATCTGACATTAGTCCTGTATCTTATGAGCCTTGAGCCCTTGTCAAGATAAGCCTCGAATTTTACTTTTGATTCACTTCTTTCACCAAAGCTGAATTCACAGGTGATTCCGCTTCTGAGGGGGCCGTGATAGCTTGTAAGCTCACAGTTTTTCTGTATATCCTCAATTTCCTTGTATCTTCCCACTATCCAGGCGCTCATCTCACTGCCCCAGTGAGATATTTCTTTCCTGCAGGCCTCAGTCACGAGGGCAAAGCCGCCCTCATCGAGTCCTTCATACAGCTTCCCGGATACTTTGTCACAGACCTTCACGAGCTTACCGTTCATTCTGTTGAACTCGGCTCTCAGGAATTCATTTTCAAGTACGAATTCCTCAGGTCTTTGCTGACGCTTCTCCGGCCAGTAAACAGCTTTTGTTCCGTCATAGGCTCCCTCGTCACATATAATCGTAGTGTAGCCTCCTGCAGAAATTCGCGCATATACAAGAACCGTTATGAAGCTGTGTCCCCAGTAATGGCTGAATCCATCCTCAAGCACCTGATGCTCAAGCTCTTCTCCTCTGCTGTCGGTCACAATAAGTCTCGATTTATCTCCCTGCCAGTCCCAGAGAGTGAGCTTTATGACTTTTTCAGTCTCACCTAACTCAGTGTTGAAAACATGGAAAATTCTTCTCATGCCTCCTGAGAATGAATACTGCCATGAACCTGCCCCTGCGCCGAATGCGCGGTCCTCTTCCTCCTCACCGGAGAAAAATCTCATTGTGTCGATGTTCTCGCTGATGCTCCTTGCGTTCATCTTTTTTGTGTTAAGGACATCGGCAAGAATATTCTGATACTCACCGAGAGCAAACATTCTTGTATCAGGTCTGCACGAACCGGTGACTATATCGTGGAAATGAGTGGTAAGGAATCGCTGTTTGCTCTCCTGCTTCACGAATTTCGGCTCCACTGTGGATATCTGAGCAAAGGCCGAGAGAGCCGCGGCATTATAAAGCTCATTCTCTGTCTGTTTGTTCTTCTGCTTTATCCTGCTCTGAGCGGTATAGCAGCCATCGAGAACGAAGTTTAGTTCCTCGTCGACTATGGGGAGCTTATCTCTTTCTTTTTCAATCTCAGTGAAGAATTCCCTGTAGGTTCCGAGGATAAAGCTTGGGAAGCATGGCCAGGAGTTCATCTCCCTTAATTTTTCAATGTCTCTTCTTGAGGGTCCGCCGCCGTGATCGCCGACTCCGTAAACCCTCAGTGTTGTCTTTATGCCTGCGTGAGCCTTTGACATCTCAAGTGCAACAAGGCCCCAGTCACTTCTGACAGGCGACGAGTAGAAATTAGTCTCTCTGTTTACTATCACCTCAGCGCCTGAAGGAGCTCTCCATCTATATAGTGAATACGGAAAATCAATTCCTCTGCAGTGGTAGTAATATTTCACTCCCGCGCCCCTGAGTATCTCCGGCACATTTCTGCTGTGGCCGAAGGTATCAGGCTCAAAATCAAGGTTGATGTCGTCAAGCGGTATCTCAAGCTTTTCCGAGAGCCAGCTCTTTGCCTCGATGAGCTGACGCACAAGGCTCTCTCCCGAAGGCATATTCTTGTCACACTCAACCCATGACGGAGCAGTCACTTCCCATCTGCCCTCATGAACATATTGCTTAATTTTCTCAAAAAGCCCGGGAGCATTGTCATAGATTATCTTGTATGTAGATGCCTGAGAGAGAGAGTATCTGAAATCGGGATACTCCTCAAGCAGCTTCAGCATAGTGGTTACGGTATCTATGACAACAGACACCGTCTCATCCCAGCCCCAAAGCCAGTTCATGTCAATGTGGGCATGAGAAGCGCAGATTATCCTGAAGCTTTTCGCTTCTTCACTTACCGGCGCAAGTATCTCCTCTGCGGAACATACAACTCCTTCGGTTACCACGCCGTCTGCGGAAGCTTCCGCTACGAAATCTACTGCCTCTCTGATAATGTCATCATACTTTCCGTCGTTTTCTGCGGAAAGCCTTCTCGCAAAATTAAGCTGAGCCAGAAGCCTGTCACTCAGCTTTTCTTCCGCGTTTTTTCTTAAAAGATTTATTATTCTTTCCATATCTATCCCCGATAATAGATTAAAAATCGATAATCAGCCGAATTGCAAAAAGCAGAATTTTTCAGATTTGCAGTCCGGTTTACCATTCATGCAAAGCAGTTTTGAAAAGCGGACCGCCTGATATGCTCACTGCCGATTCACACAGACCACCTTCCGAAATCAGACAAGTACCTGACTGCTGTGCAAATCAAAAGGTGAAACCCTCTTCAGCAATCTGATGTATTTATATGGTTTATTTATCACTCAATCTTCAGCGATATCTTCCTCAGCTTGTTTACAAGAGCAGGCTTGTCGCTGTTCTTCTTCCTGTTAATCAGCGGAAAGAGCATTATCGGTATTCCGAGAAGGAATATCAGCCCTATCGGTCCGTTCATCAGGAAGAACACTATGCTGAATATCAGCCACAGCAGAGAGCCGACTGTCATGAAAATTATCGCAGCTCTCGGCTTTGAGAAATGAAAGTTTATCTCTTTGTCATCATATTTGCCCTTTAGCACCGGGGTATAGTTTCTCGGACCGTTTTCGCTTATGTACATATAGAACTTTCCGCCGCCTACTTTTCCCCTGTAAGCTCCTGCCTTGAAGTCATTGTCAAAGGTATCCTCCGTGAGAGCGGATCTCATTCTCTTCTCAAAGGTATCCACAGAGACACCCATCGCTATTCTCTCTGCCATATATTATCCTCTCATTCAATCTGAAAACTTAGCTATCTTCTCATTTATCAGGGATCTTATCCCACAGATAAAACTGCTGTCAAAAAGCTTCTCCCTGTCAGCCGGGTACATCGTAAACCTTATCTCTTCGCTCCGGCTTTCTATCATATCAACAATATCATCATGCGGCATGTATTTTTCGAGAAGCCTGAGCGCCCTCATATCCTGCAGTGCCTCATTGAATACAAATTCCCTTATCGAAGGCGCTGCTCTCCCGTCCGAAAGCGGATAAACAAGAAACGCATCACCCGATGGATAAGTTCCGTCCGTATCAGTTATCAGATACGGATTGATAAGTCTCTTTGAGTGCTGCGAGTAGTAGTAATTGAAGCCCCAGTGCAGAAAACCCGAAATGTTATATTTATACATCTGCAGGCCTAATATTCGGCACCTCTGCGAAGGCATTGAAATGAATCTGTTCGCTGCCCCGTCCCTGCCCTGAGCGCAGCAGAAGTATGTCCAGAGCGGAGCAGCTCCCGCGGCTATGAAGCTCTCTATGTGGGCGTCATCTGCTACTGGTATTCTGACAAGTCCCTCGTTATAGAATCTTACATCCGAAAGCGCATCCATGACCTTGCAGTCGGAAAGTATTTCCTTAACTGCAGCATGAGCCAGGCTGTAGGTGGATATGTTTTCCTCAGTAGGCTCATCCGAAATGTGAAAGTAACATCTCTCGAATCTGCCTGTCCTTTTAAGGAATTCCTTCAAAGCTGTAAGAAGCGGTATTATCAGCTCCCTGTATTCTTCAGAATCCGCCTTCAGGAACCAGCCCGAGAGCTTTCTGCCATCTGAATCGACTATCTTGGGAGTGAACTCAGCTCCCCACTGCGTGAAGAGATGAGCCATCTCAAAAAGCCTTATGCCCTTTGACTCGGCAAGCGACATAAATCTCTCAAGCTTGTCAAATCCGAATTCGTAACCTTTTCCGCTTCTTATGACATCAACAAGCTGAACCGTGGGCCTCTCGCCGCCGACCACAGTATCGAGCGGTGGAGTGAATATCGGCGTGAGTATCATATTGCCGCCGAATTCCGCATAATTGTCCATGAAAGCGGATATTATCTCCCAGTGCTTCTCCGACAGCGGCTCGACTCCGTAATATGAAGCAAGACAGTCGCAGTGAAACCACTGAGTGACAGGAAAAGTCTGCTCTGGCAGTGCCGCCCCTATGATGTCAAGAAGAAAAACGGCTTCGGCAGTGTCCCCATGCTCGCTCACCGCACTGAACTTTATTTCATGAATCCCTGAAGCCGTTCCTTTCGGAACATTTACCTCAACCCACAGAACCGTGTTCAGGTTCGGTATCAGCCTAACTTCACCGGGATATTCTTCAAGCATATCTGGATAAAGTCCGCTCTCGATGCCGATGTAACGGTCATCACACCTGCCTTCATAAGCCGCAAGTCCTACAGGAACATCTCTCACAATATAGAGCTTTATGCCGCCGATATCTGAATCTGCCTTAACTTCACATGAACAGGGATAATCACCCCTGTAATTCATGACCGCCTGAAAGCTGAACTTCTCTCCCCTCAGCGCCGAGAACTTTTCAAATAGCTGTATATCATTCTCAGCAGTGTTCCCGAAAATCTTACTCAGAGAGGAAGTAAGGCTTATATGTATCTTTTCTTTCAGCATTTTCTTCCTTAACCGTAAATGTGATAGCAGAGAACTTTGATTCATTCATGCCGCCGCTGCCGACAAGTGATGAGTCGGCATTCAGATAAACCTTATCCTTGAAATCCATCCTGAATATCTTTCCGGATGCCGCAGAAGCGCAGTACACAGTAAATTCAAGCACATCGGTGTCAAGCCATGTTCCCACCGCTCCGTATCTCCTGCCGTAAAGCTCAAAGGAGTTGAAGCGGCTGTTCATGCTTATCGGCAGCACATCATCACCCGATACAAGCTCGATGCTGTCATCATTTATTTTTATCTCAAGTTCCTTTATGGGCTTCTCATGCACCTTTGGCATAAGGGTTGTTCCCGCGCCGCCTATGAGTGATGCAAATCCGCCTATTGCCCTATCCGGCATAAGTATGAGTCTGTCATAGAGGTCCTTTGCAGAAGGATTCTTCTTGCTTATCGGATGCCTTACCTCATCGCTTTCAAGCCTTCTTGTCAGCACAGCGAAAGCTGCCTCATCCTCAGGCAGAGCCTCATCCGAAACATACGGCAGAAGCTTCTCCCAGCATACGGTAAGCGTATCCTGCATGGTTGAACTTGCCGACTGCATTATTATGAGAAGGTCCTTGTCAGGAACAACTATTCCATACTGGCCGAATGCTCCGTCAGCCCTGAAAGCTCCCTCAGGCACGCACTGCCAGAACTGGAATCCGTAGCCCTTTGTCCAGTCGGGATTTGTCTGTGTGGGCGTGTTGTCTATCATGTATCCGCAGGCCATGTCAAACCAGCTTTCGGGCAGAAGTCTCTCACCCAGCCACATCCCCCTGTTCGCTATGAAGCGGATAAACCTCTCCATCTGACTGAGCTTCAAAAATCCTCCCGCACCGCCTAAATGTGTGCCGTCAGGCAGAGACGCGCAGTAAACCTCGCCCATGCCAAGCCTGTCAAAGAGTCTTGGCTTCAGGTAATCCATGAGCTTCTCACCTGTTTTTACAGTGAGTATAGCTGATAGCATATTTGTGCCCGCAGTATTATACATAAAGTATTTTCCCGGCTCGTGCTCAAAAGGCTGCTCTATGAAAGCCTGTATCCAGTCAGCGTAACCTATCCCAAAATTTTTTATCTCGGTGTGATGACCGCAGGACATAGTCAGCAGGTCCTTCACCGTGCATTTCATAAGGTTTTCTGAAGGCTTCTCAGGTATTTTATCGGGGAAAATATCAGCAAGCTTATCATCGAGGGAAAGCTTTCCCTCATTCACTGCAAATCCTATTGCGGTTGAAGTGAGGCTCTTTGTGAATGAGTACATTATGTGAGGAACCTCAGGGCAGTACGGCTTCCAGAAGCTCTCTGCAAATAAGCCGTCCCCTCTGATGAGAGCCAGAGCATGCATCTCTGTTCCTGCATCCTCGAGAGCATCGAGAAATTCAACTATCTTCATCGAAGGTACCCCCGCAGCCTCGGGAGTTATTCTCTTAAATTCAAAATCGTTTACAGGTTTCATTGTATCTCCACAATCTTCTTAAAATTCCTGACAACAGAAAATATTCATACTGAACATCGAAAGGACTTATCAGGAGAAAAATTCACACTTTAATGAAAAATCACACCGGATAAAACAAAGGAAATTATATCTCCCTGTTGAAGTCGAAACCAAGCTCCTTCATTATTGTTTTTGCCGCATACATTGCGCCCTGTGAATTCGGATGTATCCTGTCCCATGTGATAAAGCTTGAGTGATAATATTTAAGCAGCTTTACCCATGCGGCCTGCAGATCCACAAAAATCGCGCCGTGCTTTTCCGCAAGCTTCCTGACTATTGCGCTGTACTCATCCATCCTTGCGCGCATCCTGTCCTGAGTGCTCTCCTCAATGTAGTAGGGTGTAACAAGTATCAGGTTCCTTACAAAAGGCTTTGCGCGTCCGATTATATTCTCAAGGTTCTGCTCATACTCTTCAGGAGAGCAGGCATCCTCTGTGATAAGCGGAGAGTCAAACTGTCTCCATACATCGTTTATGCCAATGAGGATAAGCAGATTTTCCGGCCTGTAGGGGAGAACATCCCTGTCGAAGCGCTCCACAAGGTCACGGCTTGTGTTTCCGCTCACTCCCTTGTTTATAACTCTTATCCTATAGTCGGGATAGTATACGGCCAGCATTGACTGTATATCAGCTGCATAGCCCACACCTATAGCCTCAGCGAGTCCCTCGCCTCTCTCGTTTCTTCCCATATCTGTGACAGAATCGCCGAAAAGAAGGAATTTAGTGTTCTTTTCAAGTATCATGATTTTTATTTACCTCATTATATCAGTTAATTTTATGTATCCGGAGAAAATGTGCCGTTCTCTCCCATATCTTCTTACTCTGTTATGATATTCCCGGCCTCTATCTGTATCTTTCTGAAAAGTGACGGCTTGTCAAGCTTTACTATCATCGGCTTTATCGGGCGGTCCGCAGAGGGATCCTCCGGGAAAATATTCCTGTGCATCACGAGAACATCATATTTCTCACCGGATTTTTCAAAGGCATCCTTCTCTGTCTCAACCTCAGCAAATCCCCAGCTTCTGAAGAAGCTCACTGCTTCATCATTCGGAAGAGGTATGCGTGCGTAAAGCTCACGCTTGTTTCCGGCCTGCATTATTCCTATCATCATGTGCATGAGAGCTGAGCCGACATGCCTTCTTTTCAGAGTCGGCTTTACATAGAGATTTAACTCTGCGCCGAAAAGATTACCCGGGTCTTTTCTGTTCTCGCATATATAGCAGAAACCTGCGGTCTCCGAGTCTATCTCGGCAAGAAGCCAGCCGTAGCCGTAGGTGTATTTGTCTATGCGCTGAACGAACTGAGCTATGGTAGGGAGTTCCTCATCGGGGCAGGTATTGCCCGGTATGTAGTGGTCATAGAGCTTGAGCATCGTAGGAGCATCCCACTCATTTACTATTCTTACAAGAGTACGCAATCTTCATACCTCCAAATTTTCTCAGCATATATTATAAACCCAAATTTCTGCTTATTCAACAAAAAGAAAAGCGCTTCGATAAAAATACCGAAACGCACAATTTCAATTGCTTTGCCCTGTGTAAAATTTCACATTCAAAAATTCGTGTAAAAATAAAAATGGAGCGGACGACGGGGCTCGAACCCGCTACCTCCACCTTGGCAAGGTGGCGCTCTACCAGATGAGCTACATCCGCATTTTCCTGACAAACGGTATTATACTTGAGAGATACCTGTTTGTCAAGAAATTTTTGCTTCGGATATTCAAAACACTTCTCTCCGTCTGTGTTCGCTTATTTTCTTCCTGCGAAACAGAACTCCGGCGGCATTTGTTAGATTTACATGGGGTATCCTGTCTAATGCAGTTACGAAGTTATGCAGTTCCGAAGTTTCGCAGCTATATAGCTTCGTAGACACCCGGTTTCATATTTACAGAGTTACAAAGTTTTGCAGCCGGGCATCCGCTTATCTTCGCAGCTTGTTAAATGTTGCTGCTTCAGCTTCAGCCTTACATGAGCCTTATCCCGGGGCAGAGGAAGTCACCCACTGTGGCGTATTTATCACCGGAGATTATATCATAGACAAAGCTCAGTCTTTCGATATCGCTTCCGGATAACATCCCTTTCTTCTCTCCGAGGTTCATGACATCAAATCTCTCCTCAAACCTTTTCCATCTGAATCCGGGATTGCCCGCCCGCATGAAGTTCGTCCACATATCATCAAGCATCTCAGCGTGTCGGTGGTCAGCTGAGGACCATTTTATATATCCGAGCTGGGTCTTTCCGCCGTGGTTCACTCTGCCGAAAAGATAAGGAAGCTCAGAGGAATGTATTGCCCCGACAAGATCTCCGTCTTCTCCGGCAACAGGACGGGTAAAATATCCTGCGTAAGCATTCAGCCCATGCTTTGCGCATTCTTCACAGGTGCGGATTACTCCTATGAAATGCAGATCCCCGAGAAGGCTGTAGTAGCTCTTTCCTGCTTCAAGGCTGTCAGAGTGAGGATAAAGCTCAAGAAGCCCTGCTGCCTTCTCTCCGAAGGTATCCCTCACATACTCCTCAAATCTTTCGGTACTTATCGTGTTCTCATCCAGATGAGCAGCAAATTCCCGGGCCGTTGCGGTCACAAGCACATCTGCCCGGTTCATCCTGCCGTCAAGCAGTGTGTCCTGAGGCATCTCTGCGATAAAGGTACCGTCAACTATGCAGTTCGGAACGAATCTTTCCTGTTCGGTAAGCCTTATTATCTCTGTCGGATCCATTTTTCTCAGTTCTTCAAGCGAAGAAATTCCGTGCCTTTTCAGAAACTCTTCTCCGTTTTTCTCAGCCTGTTCCTTTGGAATCGGCTGCATCATTCCGTGAAAGCATGCGCCGCTCTGAATGATATATCTCTTTACAAGACCCTCCATGAGCGGAGAAACAAAAAGCAGATTTGCCGCCATAGCTCCGCCTGACTGACCACCCACAGTGATATTTTCAGGGTCTCCCCCGAAGGCCTCGGCGTTGTCCCTTGCCCACTCGACAGCCTGCTTCATATCATAAAGAGCATAGTTGCCGCAGCTGCCGTTCTCATCCTCAAGCTCCGGATGAGCAAAGAAGCCGAAGAAGCCGAGCCTGTAGTTTATGCATATCACAAGAACCCCGTGAGCCGCAAGGAACTGCGCAGTCCTGAAGTCAGCCATAGCGGTTGAGTTTACCATTCCTCCGCCGTGTATCCACACAACAGTAGGAACCTTTTCGTCGAGCTTCCTCGCCGGAGACCATATATTGCAGTAGAGGCAGTCCTCCTCATAGTATGTTCCGTTGTATCCGGGATCGGCAAAGGGATCATCGACTATGCCCGAAAGCTGCATTGCACCTGCGGTAAAGCTCTGGCACTCCCTCACACCGAAATGTTTAAAGGGCTTTTCTGCCTTTCTGAATCTCAGTTCCCCGATCGGCGGCTTTGCGTAAGGCACACCGAGGAACTGCTTCACAGGTATCTCGCCGTAAAGTGATGAATCAACCTTTATCTCTTTACCGTGAATGACACCCTCTGTCGTGAAAGCATAGTTCTCATCCCAGCGGCTTTTCTGCTCTGCGGAAGCCTTTGCTCTCAGGGACATCATTCTGCTCATCGGCGAAGCAGCTGAAGTCTTATCCCCAGGTCTGTGAACAGTAAGCTCATGTTCTCCGAGATCCCTTATATCGGGATTTTCCTCCTTGAACTTGGCGTGCTTGTCCTCAACCATCTTCCTGAGCATGGCTTTTATCTCGTTCATATCGGACATATATTTATCCTCCTGATAAACAAGCCGAAAGCAGCGTTCTTTCGGCCGAAAATTATTATATATTCAGCATCAGAGCTTATCTGAGCAGATTTCTGTCGCTTCAGCCGCATTTTTTCTTATCTCAGTCCAGAGTTCATCGAGAGAGTCGAATTTTTTCTCAGGCCTTATGAAATCATAAAGCTCTGTTCTGATATTCTCCCCGTATATGTCGGCATTGAATCCTCCGCCAATCCATGTCTCTGCGCTTGGCCTGTATTCTCCCTTGATGCTCGGCTTCACTCCTATATTGCACACACCGGGATATCTCTTCCCATTCACGGTCACCACTGAAGCATAGACGCCGAATTTTGGGAGTACAAAGCCCGCAGGAAGTATCTGGTTTATTGTTGGGGTTCCCATTTTTCTGCCGAGCTGATTTCCACGGGTCACTTCAATCGTGAAGAACAGCGCTCTTCCGAGCATTCTCTCCGCCTCAAGTATGTTTCCGTCCTTTATCAGCTCTCTTATGGCTGTCGAGCTTATCCTTACTCCGTCAAGCTCAACATCCGGAGTTATCTCAAGCTTTATCCCTGCCTCAGCGCAGAGCTTTTCAAGCAGATCTGTATTGCCCCTTGCATACCGGCCGAATCTGAAATCATATCCGCAGGAGATAAGTCCGACATTAAGCTTCCCTATAAGTACTTCGAAAAAGAAATCCTCTGGTTCAAGATCCTTTACCTCGTGAAATGGAACCGTGAAAAGCTTTTCTATTCCGAGCTCCTCCAGAGTGTGCTCTTTGTCCTGTCCGGTCATCAGATACTCAGCCTTACCGGAAAGCTCCTGCGACGGGTCGTCGGAAAAAGTAAACACCGACGGCGAAAATTCCCCGCCGAGAACCTTTCCTATCACCTTCGCATGACCGAGATGAAGACCGTCGAATGCACCAAGCGCAGCGGCAGTCTTTTCTCTCACTTTTTCAGCTGTCGATAAACTTCTGTAAATCTCCATTTAATCGCCTTTCGATGAAATCTGTCAAATCCAACTTCAGACAGTCATCCATTATAAACCGGCCGTACACAGAGTCCTGCGAAAACAAATCCGCAGAAACTCTCAGGACATCTTAAAGTCATGGTTAACCATGTATAACCCCGTCCGCTCAAAAAATCCCTTTTACGGGACTTTTGAATAATCCTCAGTTCAGCTTCAGAAGCTTCAGTATCTTAAGCTGAACTGAAGCTGCATCTGTGACCCCTACTCCAAGGAAATCGCCCGATGCTCTGTCATATACCCTTATGCGTTCAGCATCCCCTGCTCCCCTTAGGCCTGTGCGGTCAAGAGCAAGTTCGCCGCCGTTCATAAATCTGCGTGACTGCGCCTCGCTTATTTTTACGCTCCTGTATCCTGAAAAAAGCTTGTCAAGGGGCCTTATACGGCTGTATATCTCCCCGGACTCCGACAGCGCCCTAAGCTCATCAAGGCTCAAAGCCTCGCTTATATCAAAGCCGCATGCCCTTGTCCTTCTGAGCGAGGTCATCACTCCGCCGCAGAGCCCGAGTGACTTTGCTATGTCATCTATGAGTGTCCTGATATATGTTCCCTTTGAGCAGGACACGGTGAGTGTCCCCTCTCCGCTTTCTTCATCGTAATCCGTAAGTGAAAGAAACGGGATAAATATCTTTCTCGCTGTGCGCTCAACCTCTATTCCCTGCCTTGCAAGGTCATAGAGCCTTCTGCCGCCTACGGATACAGCAGAGTACATCGGCGGCACCTGCATTATTTCGCCTCTGAATTGCTCAAGCTGAGCGGAAATTTTCTCTGCAGGCTGCCGAAAATACTCTTCCTTCAGCACTTTTCCGCCGGAATCCTGCGTGTCGGTCGATACACCCAGCCTGAATCCTGCCGTATAGGATTTGTCTGTATCGGGCAGTATGTCTGCGCACTTGGTACCCCTGCCGATGAGTATCGGCAGCACTCCTGTTGCCATGGGGTCGAGTGTCCCGGTATGCCCGAGCTTCTTCTCATGCAGAAGCCTGCGCATGACAGCCACGGCATCAAAGGATGTAAATCCCTCCGGCTTATCGAGAATTATCACACCTGCAGGCGGGGCAGTTCTCACATTGTCAGAGATCATAGCTCACCACAGGCTCTCAGCTGCTTCTCGGCTTCTTCCACTACGAGCCGCATTGCCTCCTGCCTTGTTATGCCGTAAAAGCTGCATCCGGCTGCGCCTTTATGGCCGCCGCCTCCGAGTACTCTGCATATGGCTGAAGCATCGGCAGGCTCCACAGCCCTCACGCTTGCCTTCCATTCTCCGTCGGACTTCTCCTTTACCGTTATTCCGACGAGAACGCCTTCTATCATTCTCGGTATTGACGGGAAAGCTTCAAGCTCGTCATCCTTGGCGCCTGTCTCTTCTTTTATCGCATTGGTTATGTATATTCCCGCAACCTTGTTGTCGCAGTAAAATTCAAGCTCTGCAAGTACCAGCTTTTCAGCTTCCATCTCCGCCTTTGTCTTTGTGTCGAACATAACTCGATTGATTCTGGCGCAGTCAGCTTTAAGCTCCATAAGCTCGGCCGCTATCCTGTGAGTCCTCGGAAGCACCGAAGCATACTTGAAGCAGCCTGTATCCGTAGCGATACCCGTGTAAAGGCACGATGCCGTCTCAGGGTCTATCTTCAGACCGTTTTCCTTCAGCATCATGTACATGAGCTCACAGTTTGATGGTGAATTTCCCTCAACCCATTCATTTTCGGCAAAAGGCACATGTGTCTCATGGTGGTCTATCGCAAGCTCAACCCTGTCCTTATATTCATCGTAAAGCTTTCCAAGAAGCTTCGGGTCGGCCACATCCACCGTCATGATATGCTCGGCGTTCTCCGGGGTCACCTCAAGGCGTGTTCCCTCGAAAAGATACCTGAATCTGTCAGGCACGGGATCACTGCAGAGATATCCTGTCTTTTTGCCCATATTTTCAAGCACCCTTATCAGTCCCGAAGCCGAGCCCATGGTGTCGCCATCAGGGCTTGCGTGTGAGATTACCAGGATATTATCCCAGCTGAGTATCATGGAGGCAGCTTCATTCATAGTAATATTATGCGGCATAGTAACCTCCGTTATTTCAGGTCATTCAGGAGCCTTGCAATGTTTGCACTGTACTCAATAGAGTCTGTTGCCTTGAAGATAAGCTTCGGAGTATAGCGGATATTGAGCCTTGAACCGAGCTCATGGCGGATGTATCCGGCTCCGCTTTTAAGTCCCTCCACAGCTTCCTTTGTAGCGTCCATGCCCTCCATCGTGCTGACATATACCGTGCAGTACGAAAGGTCATTCGTGACATCCACTCTGACAACGGAAATCAGCTTGCCCTGAACCCTTGGGTCCTTGACCTCCCTGAGGATGGCAGATATTTCCCTGCGGATATCCTCGGTGGTCCTGTCTAATTTATGACTTGGCATTTGTCTTAATAAGGAACGAGGAATGAAAAGTGAAGAACTCTCTGCCTTTCACTTTCATCCCCGAACCAACCTTTCAGTATTTTTTATTACAGTTTTATAGTTTCGGAAGATAACCGCTTTCACGGCGCAGAGGCTTTTATCAGTCTCTGTATTCCTCCATCATGTATGCCTCGAGAATATCTCCCTGCTTTATGTCGGAGAACTTCTCGAGCGTGATGCCGCATTCATAGCCTGCAGCTACCTCACGGACATCATCCTTGAATCTTCTGAGCGAATGTACTTCATCGTCAGCGACTATTATACCGTCACGAACAACTCTTATCTGTGCGCTTCTCGTGATCTTACCGCTCTGTACATAAGAACCGATGACAGTTCCTACGGAAGAAATCTTGTAAACCTCACGGCACTCAGCCTTGCCGAGCATCACCTCTCTGAACTTCGGAGCAAGCATGCCCTTCATGGCAGACTCGATTTCCTCTATGCAGTCGTAGATGATTCTGTAAAGACGCATGTCAACGCCGTCACGCTTTGCGTTCTCCTCAGCCACAGCATCAGGACGGACATTGAATCCGACAATGATGGCATTTGAAGCGTTTGCGAGCATGACATCGCTCTCATTGACAGCTCCGACGCCGCCGTGGATGATATTGACCCTTACCTCATCATTGGTAAGCTTCTCAAGCGACTGGCGGACTGCTTCAACAGAGCCCTGGACATCAGCCTTAACTATTATCTTAAGCTCCTTCATGTCTCCGACCTTCATCTGGTCAAAGAGATTGTCAAGGGTAACCTTTGTCTGAGAGTTGAATGACTCCTCTTTCTGACTTGTGAGTCTCTGCTCAACAAGCTCACGGGCAAGACGCTCATCGCTTACAGCATTGAATGCATCTCCGCCTGTCGGAACATCTCCGAGTCCTGTTATCTCAACAGGTACTGAAGGCCCTGCGGACTCAACCCTCTGGCCCTTGTCGTTTGTCATCGCTCTCACGCGTCCGACAGCCGTGCCGGCAACCACTATGTCACCAACCTTAAGAGTACCGTTCTGAACGAGCACTGTAGCTATAGGACCTCTGCCCTTGTCAAGCCTTGCTTCAATGACGATACCGCGGGCCTGACGGTCCGGGTTAGCCTTGAGCTCCTTCATGTCGGCAACGAGAAGAATCATCTCGAGAAGGTCATCTATGCCCATCTTTGTAACAGCCGAAACAGGTACGCACGGCACATCACCGCCCCACTCCTCAGGAACAAGCTCATACTCTGTGAGCTGCTGCTTTACGAGATCCGGGTTTGCGGTCGGTCTGTCCATCTTGTTGATTGCAACTATGATGGAAACGCCCGCTGCCTTTGCGTGGTTGATGGCCTCTATTGTCTGCGGCATTATTCCGTCATCGGCAGCGACAACGAGAACAGCTATATCGGTAGCCATAGCTCCTCTTGCTCTCATCGCTGTGAATGCGGCATGACCCGGGGTATCAAGGAAGGTTATGTCTCTTCCGTCAATCTTTACCGTGTATGCGCCTATGTGCTGTGTGATTCCGCCGGCCTCGCCTGCTGTTACGTTTGCGTGTCTTATCGCATCGAGTATGGAGGTCTTGCCGTGGTCAACATGACCCATGACGCAAACAACAGGAGCGCGCTCGACGAGGTTAGCCTCATCGTCCTCGCTGTCATCGATGATTCTCTCCTCGATGGTAACTACAACCTCATGTTCTACCTTTGCGTTGAATTCATCGGCAATGAGCTCGCATGTATCGAAGTCGATGGTATCGTTGATGGCTGCGAACACACCCATCATCATGAGCTTCTTGATAACCTCAGCGCTTGTAGCCTTCAGGCGGGAAGCAAATTCACCGACAGTTATCTCATCAGGTATCTGAATGGTGAGCGGCTTCTCTTTTCTCTGCTTAGCGATACGTGAAAGTCTCTCTGCCTCAGTCTCGCGCTTGCCCTTCTGCTTGCCCTTCTGCTTGCCCTTGTTCATGAACTTCTGCTTTGAAGCAGCGTTGTCGCTGTTATTGCGTCCTCCGTTGTCAAAAGCAAGATTATCGTAACGCTCGTTGTATTTATCTATGTTTACATTCTGGCTTCTTGTATCAATGACTCTTCTTGAGGTGTTTGTGTTCTCCTCGCTGATAACAGTGCCTGACTCATAGTTTGATGAGCCCTGAAGCTGGATAACCTCCTGCTTCTCTCTTGCCTGTACCGGGCGATGCTCCTCTCTCTTCTTCGGACCTGTAGGAGCTGTGTTCTTGTTGAGCTCACGCTTGATATGTACCTCTTTCGGCTCTTCCTTTACGACAGGCGCCGGCTGGGCATTTCTGTTGAACCTGTCGAAGCCGTTCTGACGGTCATTTCTTGTGTCACGGCTGTCCCTGTTATAGCCTCTGTTCTCGCCGTTCTGCGGCCTCTGATTCCTGTCAAAGCTTCTATCGCCGTTTCTTGAGCCGTCACGGCTGTCACGGTTGTAACCTCTGTTCTCGCCGTTCTGCGGCCTCTGATTCCTGTCGAAGCTTCTCTCACCGTTTCTTGAGCCGTCACGGTTGTCACGGTTGTAACCTCTGTTCTCGCCGT
>R21__coassemble_1241_pt1 | contig 17784 bp, 12 predicted proteins | sample R21__metabat2_high_PE_066 | metagenome-assembled genome bin R21
TTATGGTATAAAGCACCTTATTAGTAGCTACTGTCAGACCCATCGGCTTATTGTAAATGATATCATCGGCAAGCCACTTTGCTATATTGTATCCGGCAGCAGTAACAAAAAACGAGCTTCTGCCCTGTCGCAGATTCATCTCAAAGAGCTTGTATTTGCCGTCTCTGTAATCATACTTCATATCAAAATTTGCGAAGCCGACATAGCCAATACCTTCAAGAAAATCAATCATCATTTTATTAAGCTCAGGATCATATCCGTTGATTATAGCAGCATAGCTGCCGATTCCTTCGGGTGAATGTTCTTCGAGAACGGCATTACCTAAAGCCACAAGCTTAACTTTTTTATCCTTACCGCAATAGCAGTTCATGACTCTCATTGCGCTGTCATCGCCCGGTATATACTCCTGCAGTATCAGATGATCCTTGTAACTCGAACCGTATATCGCTTCAAGTATTGCATCAAATTCTTCTTTATTCTGAGCTACAAACACCTTCTTCTTGTGCGGAAATTTGCAGTTCCAGTATGCGACAGAATTTGAAGGTTTGATTATACATGGAAAATCAAACGGCAGAGTTACACTTTTATAGTTCTCATAAGAACATGTTGTGGTTTTCGGGAATGAGAATCCATGCTCAGTACACACCTCATAGAAACTTTCCTTTATGGAAAGCCTCATAAGCAGTTCCTCAGAAATACACTCAAACTGATAAACACCCCTCAGTTTATCCTGATTTCTCACAAGCATCTTGATATAATTATCGCCGCATGGTACGAGCAGCAGCTTTTTTCCGGGATAGTTTTTGGCAAACTCGAGGAGTGTAGATACAAATATCTCATCCTCTTCAAGTCCGGGCTCAACTTTCTTTACCTGCACTATCTTGCTGTTCATGCATGCAGGCAATATTCCTTTACCGACAGCCACACTGTTAATACCATAGGCTTCATGGAATGAGCGAGCCATTCCGTAAACATTTATATCACTGCCAAGGAGTACCGGCAGAAAATCATTTGACATTTATCTTACCTCAGTTTTCCTCAATAAAAAATCTTTTATACCAGACAAGAAAAGTATAAACTGTCCAGACTTTTCTTGAATTATCTTTTTTGAGAGATTTGTGCTCATCAAGAAGCTTTACCAACAATTCTGTATTGAAAAACATCTCAGCGATATCATCGGTAAAGGCTTTTTTCACAATCTCGTAATACTTATCCTGCTTAAGCCACTCTCTTGTAGGTACAGGGAAGCCCAGTTTTTTCTTGGATGACCACTTTTCAGGCATTCTCCTTGCGGCAGCAGTTCGCATTGCATATTTCGTATTCTCATCATTGACACGGTACTTAAGCGGGATACGCTCGGCAACCTTCATAATCTCCTTGTCAAGAAAAGGAACACGAACCTCAAGGGAATTTGCCATACTCATTTTATCGGCTTTCAGAAGGATATCCCCTACCATCCACATATTGATGTCGACAAACTGCATTTTTGTAACAGGATCTTTATCGCTCACCATATCATAGTACGGTTTTACCAGTTCAGCCGGAGATTTGGCATCTGTCTTTATCCTGAGAAGCTTCTTTCTCTCTTCCTCAGTGAACATATAGGCATTTCCGATAAAGCGATCCTCAAGCTGCTTACCCCTTCGGACAAGATAATTGATACCATGTACCTGCGGAAGGTGTGATGCTGCCCTACCGACAAGCTTTCTCACGCCGAACGGCAGCCTGTCATAAGCAGTGAGATCAAGCGGCTCATGATAAATATTATATCCGCCAAATAGCTCGTCTGCTCCCTCACCCGAAAGCGCAACCTTAAGGTACTTGCTTGCAGTATTGCAGACAAAGTACAGGGCAACTGCTGACGGATCGGCAAGTGGCTCATCCATGTGATACTGTATCTTTGAGAAATTTCCCCAAAAGTCCTCGGGAGTTATAACCCTGCTGATATTTTTAACAGGTATCTGCTCTGAGAGTTCCTTAGCATAGCTTATCTCATTATATTTCTCACCAAAGTCAAATCCAACTGTAAATGTCTTATCAACATTTGCAGAACAGGCAACATATGATGAGTCAACACCGCTTGAGAGGAATGATCCTACTTCAACATCAGCTATCTTATGGGCTTCCACGGAATCATCGAATGCTTTCTCAATTGTATCAGTCCAATAATCAAGTGATTTGTCCTCTTCAGCATTGAATCGGGGTATCCAGTATCTTTTAATGTTTAATTTCCCGCTGCTATATGTGAAATAATGGGCAGGAAGAAGTTTATAAACATTTTCAAAGAAGGTTTCCTCGCCAGGCGAATACTGGAAGCTCAGATAATTCTCCAGCTGTGACACATTAAGAGTTTTTGTGAAATCCGGGTGGGAAAGGAACGATTTTATCTCTGAACCAAACATGAAACATCCGGCCATTCTTGCATAATAAAATGGCTTTATGCCAAAATAATCCCTTGCGCCGAAAAGTTCATTTTTTGATTTATCCCAGATAACAAAAGCAAACATGCCCCTGAGCCTGTTCAGTAAGCCGGAACCCCACTGCTCATAACCATGAATGAGTACCTCGGAATCAGTACTCGTATAAAAACTGTGTCCAAGCTTAATCAGTTCTTCCCTCAGAAGTTTATAATTATAAATTTCACCATTAAACATGAGAACAAGATTTTTGTCCTCATTATAAATGGGCTGTCTGCCGCCTTCAAGATCAATGATTGACAAACGTCTGAAACCGAGCGATACATGATCATCTATGTAATAATCTGCGTCATCAGGTCCTCGATGCATTATCCTGTCGCACATATCCTTTATTATTGCTGCATGATCGAAATCACTCTCGGTATGTATATATCCGGCAAAGCCGCACATTCTGAACCGCCTCTTTTCTACTTGATTCTTTCTTTCCTTTTTTTCGCTGACAGCCATCGGCACTCTATTGCCGATTTAATGAAGCTTCAGCTGTTTTTACCGTTTCTGCAAAAAGATCGGTACCGGTTATGCTATCAAGAGACAGTTTCTTAAAGTCCAAATCTGAAATCAAATCTTCAATCAGCAGCTGCAATCTGAGAATATCAGACATGCATTCGGTTCTTACCCGATGCGTGGGAGCCTGAAATTTGTATGTGTCATCACTGAGAACCGTCCGCAGAAGTGCATACTCCGACTCACTGAGATAAAGAGAAACTTCTCTATTGAGTGAATCACTATTGATTTTTTGCAGAATTCCAAATAAAATATTCATGTTGGATTCAGTACTCATCCGCATACTGTTAAGTTCGGAATCACCCTGTATGTCTGTTATGAATATCTTTTCTGATGTTCTCCCAAGCAGGTAGTCACATGACACATTATAAAATTCAGCGGCTCTTACAAGAAAATCAAGTCCGCATTCACGGATTCCTTTCTCATAGTGAGACAGAAGGGCCTGAGAAACATGAAGTCCTTCTGCGGCTGATTTCTGACTTAATCCACGAGCTTTTCTCAACTCCGCAAGGTTAGCGGAGAAAGCTGTTTTCATCCTTAAATTTAACCCCTTCTATATATTGTAGCATTTTTCTCAATTAGAAAAAAGCAAAACAATATATTGCATTTTTATAACTTTGAGTATAATTATAGTATATTTTTTAGTTAAAGTAAAGCAAAAATATTACAGAAAGGCGAAATTTATGAAGTCTTATACAATACACCTGATAAGGCATGGCGTTTGCGAAGGCAACCTTGAGGGAAGGTACATAGGCCGCACAGAGTCTCCGCTTGCGGATGAGGGTATCCGTCAGTTAATTGCCCTTAAAGAAGAAAACTTTTATCCCGAAGCTGAGGCTTACTATGCAAGCCCGTCTACGAGATGTGTGGACACGCTGAAAATACTATATCCATGGGCGGAACCTGAGGTAATACTTGAGATGGCCGAATGTGACTTTGGTAAATGGGAGAATATACCGGCAGAGGAACTGAATCAGGATCCCGAATTTATCAAATGGTTATCAAGCGGACAGACCACAGCTCCTCCCGATGGCGAAAGCAGTATAGTATTTATGCAGAGAGTTTGCAAGGGATTCGAAATCCTTGTACAAAATATGTTGTATACCGGCACAAGAAGCGCTGCCCTTGTTACTCACGGCGGTGTTATAATGACAATACTGGCGGCTTACGGTTTACCTCGGGCAAAAATGACTGACTGGATGTGCGACCCCGGCTATGGATATTCGATAAGGATAACTCCGTCATTATGGGCAAAAACCAATACTGTTGAAGTTTACAAGCTGCTGCCAATACCCAAGGAAGATACCGCAGAAGATGAACTTGGACCTGATAATTTTTTTGATATTTAAGTGAGGAGGATTCACAGATGACTATTAATTTTGAGGATATGTCTTTCACAGCCACTGAACACTTTAACGGAGGAGAAGGAACCTTTTACGCAAAAATTGTAAATGACGGACTCAACAAGATACTTTACGGAAAACTTGAGCCCGGCTCAACAATAGGCATGCACTGTCATGACACAAGCTCGGAAATAATATATATACTGAGCGGCTGCGGCACAGTGAAAACTCCCGCCGGAAGCGAAGCTGTTAAAGCCGGAGAATGCTCCTACTGCGCAAAGGGAAACAGTCACTCTCTTTGCAATACGGGTAATGAGGATCTCGAGTTCTTTGCTGTGGTTCCTGTACAGTAAAACGTAGTAAAATTTATAGGAGCGGATGCTGGCTGATTAGCCTGCATCCGCTCCTATTTATCTTTTCAGATTTTAAACTTTTTCAGAAGATTGTGCTCTTCTGCTTTTTTTACTGAAAACCATGCGGTTGCACCACATATAGTGCCAATCAGCATACCTGCAAAAACATCAGTAGGATAATGAACATACAGATATAGTCTTGAAAAAGCGACTGTGAGTGAAAATACAAGAGCGGGATACCTCAGAAAGTTTTTATCACTGAAAAGCACCGCCGCCGCCGCAAAAGATACAGCTGTATGTCCGGATGGAAATGAATAATCTGTAAGAGGTGATATTATCAGCTTTACTGAAGTATTTATGTCATAGGGCCTTATCCTTGTAACTAATGGTTTAAGAATAAGATTTACAATCACCGCTTCTAAAAGGAGCGCTGCAGCAAGTGTTATTCCGCACTTTCTGGTTTTCGGGAAAGCGAGAAATATCAGCATCAAGGCTATCCACAGTTCTCCGTGGTGAACAAGCGCAGATATAATGGGGAGTAAGGTGTCGCCTACAGGTGTACGCAGATTTTTCTGAATAAAGTCCAGTATTGTAAATTCAAACTGCATATTTATCCGGTCAGGTTATCTGATGTCGTATACGCTTCTGACTCTGAGGAGTGAAGGATCACCACTTATTACCTTTACCCTCTTTTCGCCCGCATTCATATCAAAGTAGTTATCAGAGAGAATCATATCTTCATTCTCATTCAGTATCTCAACACTCTTTGCAAATGCTGAAGCATTAACTACTATCTCATCACCTTCAAGCCTTACACTGAGCTGTGGGTCGAGGTAATTAAAATGTTTATGGAATGTAAATATAACCGAGCTCTCTGAAACAAGTTCACCATTCTCACAAAGCTGATAGCTTACATAATCATTGTAAGTATCGGCATCTGCCATATCTACCTTATCAAGCCAGAGGGCCGAGAGGGCCTTAACAGCAACTGTATCTTCACCCTCACGCTTTATGGATGAATCGGCGCTCCTCAGCTGCCACCTGACTGTAACAGTCTTATCAGACATCGTTTCATTGGAGACATTCAGTCTTATTGACTTCTTCATATCGTAAGGCTCAGCATTGACATTTGTGTTCTGAGTAAGTACACTCTCTTCCTCACAGGAGAGAAGAACAGGAGCAAACATCCTCTTTTCATAATAATGGAGTGCCTTCCATCTTCCGAAATAGTCAATTGACGCCCAGGATGCCACAGGCCAGCAGTCATTAAGCTGCCACACTATTGTACCCATGCATATTCCACGAATTCTTCTCAGATGCTCGACACCGTATTTGATGCCTTCACCCTGAAGAAGCTGGGATGCATAGAGTGTAGTATCCAGATTTGTCGGCATTTTATATGTCTGTGACATATAATTGAGTATCTTTCCGTTGGCACCGTTGCAGCGCTGATGCTTCTCCATAATATAGGAGAAAACATTTCTGTCCTCAGGAAGTGTGAATGATTCTATGGTCTTCATTGAAGGGAAAGACTCAAAGCCAAACTCTGAAAGATATCGGAATTTATAATTTCTGTAGTCGGTAAAAGGCTTATTCCCATGCCATACTGCCCAATAGTGAACATCTCCCCTTGATGGATCGTTCGGAGCATCAAATCCGCCGCCTGAACTTGGGCTTGCCGGCCAGTAGTATGTATTCGGATCATACTCAAGCAGTATCTGAGGCATAAGATACTCATACATACGTATATAATCGGCCTTGAGCTTCGGAGTATTGATATCGACACCGCCATCCGCAAACATCTCCATCTCATTGTTTCCGCACCAGAGACCGAGAGATGCATGATGCCTGATTCTCTTTATATTATCGATAAGCTCCTGCTTGATATTCTCGTGAAATTCAGCTGTAAGATCATAGGCTGCGCAGGCGAACATCATATCCTGCCATACAACAAATCCATACTCGTCGCAGGCATCCCAGAATGAATCGTGCGGATAGAATCCGCCGCCCCATACCCTGATAGTATTGTAGTTGGCTTCCTTGCACTGCTTCAGAAGGTCAAAATTTCTTTCACTGTTTATCCTTGAGAAGATATGATCCTCAGTGATATAATCTGCGCCCATCGCAAATATCTGCACTCCGTTGACCTCATGAGCAAAGCTCTCGCCGTATTCATCCTTTTCGCGGCGTACAGTCATGGTACGCAGGCCTATTCTTCTCTGCCACGAATCTATGACAGTACCGTCTTTCTTAATCTCAACCGTAACAGTATAGAGAGGCTGAGCGCCGTAGCCATTAGGCCACCACAGTTCAGGATCGTCAATAGTTATAAGTCCGGAATCATAATCAAGCTCATATTTTTTGCCTGCAGGAGAAACAGCATATGCTTCACACTCGAGCTCTACATCATCTTCATTTACAAACTCGAGCTCTATATCAAGGTCAAGCTCAACCTTACCATCAATATGATTCTGAGTAACATAGACACTGTCTATCCTTGCTGTATCTATTCCGAGAAGTGTTACATCCTTCCAGATACCCGCATCGGGAAGTCTTGCGCCCCAGTCCCAGCCGAACATGCAGTGTGCTTTTCTGATATTCGGGAATCCAACCATGGCATCTGTGCTGCCGTCAACCGGATGAAGCTTATACATATCTTTTATGTACTTTGTCGGGGACTGAATCTCAACCACAAGCTCATTGCCGGTCTCTTTAAGCACATCGAGAACATCAAACTCGTAGGTTCTGTGCATATTCTCAGTATGACCCAGAAGAATGCCGTTGAGAGTGACATCACAAATGGTGTCAAGTCCGTCAAATCTGAGGACAGCGTTATCAGATGAGAGTACAGCTGCATCGGCGTTGAAGGTTGTCTTAAAGACAAAGTCATTGTCCATAAGCTTTGTAGCTTCAAGCTCATTATCTCTCCAGTAAGGATCCTCCATCTTTCCATTCTCAAGGAGAACACTGTAGACTGAGCCGGGAATTGTTGCAGGCATGAAATCATGACCGACAATCTTCATCTGCCAGTTTGAATTAAGGCACTGTTTAATCATATACTAACCTCTTTTTCTGTGTTATTTTATGTGTTTCAAATTATTCTACGGTAACGCTCTTTGCAAGGTTTCTCGGTTTATCTACATCGAGTCCCTTCGCTACGCTTATATAATACCCAAGCAGCTGAAGCGGTATTACTGCCAGGCTTCCTACAAAATGGTTATCTGCTTTAGGGACATATACAGTAAAATCTGCAATATCCTCGGTTTCATAATGTCCAAAAGTAGTGAGGCCGAAAAGATAAGCTCCTCTGCTTCTGCACTCGACCATATTGCTTACAGTTTTTTCGTACAATCTATCCTGGGTAAGAACTCCTATGAGGAGTGTGCCGTCTTCAACAAGGCTTATTGTTCCGTGTTTAAGTTCACCGGCTGCATAGGCCTCTGAATGGACATAGCTTATCTCCTTCAGCTTTAAACTTCCCTCAAGGGCTATAGCATAATCTATACCTCGACCTATGAAGAAAGCATCGTGAATGTTTGAATATTTGGAAGCAAACCACTGAATGCGCTCCTTATCCTCAAGTATTCTTGCGACTTTCTCGGGAAGAGCTTTTATCTCAGAGATATAGTAGCTGTATGCTTTTTCAATGTCATCACCATCATGTTCAAGCGTTCCTCTCGCATAGGCGAAATGAACGGCAAGCATATAGCAGGCAACCAGCTGAGTGCTGTACGCTTTAGTAGTTGCGACAGCTATTTCAGGACCTGCAAGAGTATAGAGGACATAATCTGACTCTCTTGCGATGGAAGAGCCTACGACATTAACTATGCTGAGCGTTTTTACTCCATGTGCCTGAGCCTCTCTGAGGGCAGCAAGTGAATCTGCTGTTTCTCCTGACTGGGATATAATTACGGCAAGAGCATTACTGTCAAGAGGGGCATCTCTGTATCTGAATTCAGACGCAAGCTCAACTCTGACGGGGACCCTTGCGAGGGATTCAAAGACATACTGGGCCGCCATTCCCACATGCCATGCCGAGCCGCATCCGACTATGTATATCTGTGAGAAGCTTTTTATATCTTCATCGGTAAGGCCTACAGACTCGAGAGATATTCTGCCATCCTTAATGACGGAGTTTATTGTATCTGAGACTGCCTTTGGCTGCTCATGAATCTCTTTCATCATGAAGTGCTCAAAGCCTGCCTTCTCTGCGGCCTCAGCATCCCACTTTATCTCTGTCATTTCCCTTGAAATCTCATCGCCGTCAAGGTTAAAGAAGCTTATCTCGCCTTTACGGACACGGGCCATCTCGAGATTGCCGATATAGTAGACATTTCTCGTATACTTGAGTATTGCCGGAACATCGGAGGCAATATACGACTGCCCCTGAGCTATGCCGAGTATCATCGGGCTGTCTTTTCTTGCTGTCCAGATTTCACCGGGATAGTCACTGAACATGACTGCGAGGGCATAGGATCCGCGCACTCTGACCATTGTCTTGGCTAAAGCATCGACAGGTCCCTTTTTATATTTTTTATAATAATAATCTACCAGCTTTATGAGAACCTCGGTATCGGTCTCACTGTAAAAATTATATCCGTTTTTTGTGAGCTTTTCCTTGAGCTCTTTATAATTTTCTATAATGCCGTTATGGACTCCGGTGATACTCCCGTCATCAGTGACATGAGGATGGGCATTTGTTTCACTCGGCTCGCCGTGGGTTGCCCAGCGGGTATGCCCTATTCCGCAGCTGCCATGAAGTGTTCTTCCGGAATCTGTCTTCTCGCTGAGTATTCTCAGTCTTCCCTTTGCCTTTACTATCTCAAACGGATTATTTCCGTCTCTTATCGCAAGTCCTGCAGAATCATAACCTCTGTACTCAAGCTTTGAGAGACTTTCGAGGAGTACGGGTGCCGCATCATGCTCGCCGATATATCCGACTATTCCGCACATAAGAATTCCTTTCTCATTGATATATTTTTCTGTGACACCAAAAGTCTGTTTTCAAAAATCTTCTTTCGTAATACTGACTGACTTTTGACATTCGAATCATATTTACATAAATACTAAAAATGCCGTACACAATATTTTTATGTACGGTTCAGAATTATAATACATTTTTGTGAATAAAGCAACCTTCGAAGCAAAACAGGAATGAAAAGCGGTGAGCTGTCATGACTGCTATGCAAATATAGGCTCATCGGCAGGCGAGAGAACCGACAACAAAAAGCTTGCGTTTTCCGTAAAAAGCGAAATGCAGACTGCCAAGGCTCATATAATATAATCCTCCCCTGACAGATCAGGGCTAAAAGCACAATCCGTACCGGGAGGATTTCAGGTTCAGGCAGCACAGTCTAAACGGAAATTATGACAAGTAAAACCGCAGACCTGCAGGTAAGAAGCATTCAGAGCTTAGACGGAAAAGCAGAGTTTCAGAGAATATGAGAGGCGTTTATAAGAATTTTTCGGGTATTATCCTCATAGGTTATTGCCTTTATTACAGCGGCTGACTTCTTTTCATTCCACTTCGTGGTTTCACCCGGCTCATGTGTAATAAATGTTTTCGGGTCTTTAGGATTTCCATAAGCATCCCTTATCTCAAAATGCAGATGACAGCCTGTAGAGTTTCCGCTGCTGCCGACGTAACCGATAACATCGCCCGCTTTGACAGTAACCTTGCCTTCCTTAAGATAAGCACTGTAAATTTTTTCGTCAAAGCTATCAAGATGAGCATAACGGATTATCGTACCATCCTCGATGGTAAGATACAGAAGATTTCCATAGGACTGCATGCCCTCGACAGACTTTCCGTCCCATTTCTGACAGAAAGTGATAGTGCCATCCTCTACGGCATATACCTTATCACCAATGCTGCCTGCTATATCAAGTCCGTTATGAACATTTAATTCGTAACCCTGAGTAACTATCGTAACTGTGGTAACTGACTCAGCCGAATAATTATCGGTATCAAGAGGAAAGAGATACTTTCCGTTAAGAACCGAATTATCAAGGATATAGCCTGCAACATAGGTTTCTTCCTCTACTTCGACAGCTTCATCTTCTGAGCTGTCACTGCTTTCTGAACTTTCTTCAGAGCTTTTCTTATTACCTTTCTTAGTGCTTTTATCTGTCTTTTCGTCTGTATTCTTCGCTGAGGCGCTTTTTTCTGTGGTTTCAGACTTCTGCGAGCTTTTCTCAGCGGTTTCATCAGAGATTGAAGACGAAGAGGCTTTCTCTGAGGCTTCCGGCGCATTATCTTTGACAGAATCGCCGGAGCTTTGATCTCCTGAATTTTCCAAAACAGCTGAAGCTTCCTGCTGAGAATTTTCCAAAGGAGCTGAAGCTTCCTGCTGAGAATTTTCTGAGGGCTCTGCTGAAGGACCCGGCTCGACTTCGGATTCAGTTTCTGCGGATGAATCCATACTTTCTTCTGACGATATTTCAGCAGCGCTGCTTTCCGCTGAAGATTCACTTACAGGTGATTCTTCGCCTGCGGCAGACCCCTCAGCAAGCTGCTCAGTTTTCTCAGCGACTACAGAGCTTTCAGATGATGCTTCATCAGCCATGGCAGAAAAAGGAAAAGCTGCTGCGATCAGCAGTGTCAAAAGCAGCGCAGCTGTGCGGTGTCTTATTTTCTTATGCTTAAAATTCGGAATTTCTTCTCTTCTCATATCTTCTCCGTGGTAATCCCGGCAGTGCCCCGTCATAAGAGGACGGCGTGTTTAATGGACAGCTAATGCTACCACATTTCATGCATAGATTGCAAGTACCACATTTCACGCACATTCTTCATGTGGATAATTTCATACATCTTTTCAGAAGCTGCTGTTACCATCCCATTTTGAATCTCATAAAAATCGCCAAGAGTGATTAAGCAGCAGCCGTCTGCCGAAGGTTAAATCTGCAGCTTTCCAAACTGATTCCAGCTGTCCTGTGCTGAAGCCTGAACTGTGGGAGGCAGGGTTTAAGCTTCACTAAGTGACAAAGAAAGCGGACATCCACAGGGAACATCCGCTTATCAGTAAATCTATAATACCCGCTGACTTCTCAGCGCAGGCTGATATCTATTACTTTTTAACCTTGACCGACTTAGCAGCTGACCATGCAGAATAATAAGTCTTGCCGCTCACTTTCTTGTAAGCTCTTACGCTCACCTTATAGGTCTTGCCCTTGGTAAGCTTTGTGAGAACCTTCTTCACTGTCGAGGCCTTGGTCACTGTTACTTTCTTTGTGGTGCTGCCTGTAACGTACCTAATCTGATAGCCACTTGCCTTGGAATTCTTGCCGTAGGTCACGGTTATCTTCTTTGATGCTGTGTTCTTGGCTGTCTTTATAGAAACACCTGTCAGGCGGCAGATTGTTTTCTTTGTGGATGTGCTCTTGTTGGTGCTTACATTCTTTGCATATGCAACAACATAGTAGGTGTACTTTGTGCCGTTCTTGGACTTAACGGCTGTATCTATGTATGTTACGGTTGTACCCTTGGTTATGGTCTTAATAAGCTTTGTACCACGGTAAATCTTGTAGCCTGTAGCTCCCGTTACCTTCTTCCAGCTAATCTTTACGCCCTTTGAAACATTGCTGAGGGTTACTGTTGTCTTTGCGAGAGTCTTTTTAGCTACAATTTCCTGTGCCTTTATGACTGCATTACATACTGAGCAGTGACTGCCTTCTGTAAGGCCTGTGGTCTGATATGTAGCCGCTCTAGCTGGATCTGTAACTACTGTATGTCCCTTTGCTGATCCCTTATCTGTTACAGTGTTTTTTGTTCCACATCCATTGTCGCAGACTGCTGTCTTTGTTCCGTCTGCTGTGCAGGCTGCATCGCCGTTGGAAACATAGTTTGTGAAGCTGTGGCCGAGGGCTGAGCCTGTGTCTGTTACAGTGTCTTTTGCTCCGCATCCATTGTCGCAAACTGCTGTCTTTGTTCCGTCTGCTGTGCAGGCTGCATCATCGTTGGAAACGTAGTTTGTGTATTTGTGGCCGAGAGCTGTTCCTGCGGCTTTAAAGGTCTCTGTTACAGATGCTTCTCCGCACTTACAGGACTTATAGTAAACTGCGTCATTTGTGCAGTCCGCTGCTGTTTTCAGATATTTTGAATCTTTAACTTCTTCTGTGAAGTGGTGCCCTGCAGAGCCTTCATCTGTTACTGTATCTGTTACACTGCAGCCATCTCTGTCGCATTTTGCTGTCTTTGTGCCGTCTGCTGTGCAGGTTGCGTCACCGTTGGAAACGTAGTTTGTGAAGGAAGGCTTTCCGCTGTTCCTCTTTCCCCATCGCATGGAATGCAGCAGATATATCCTGCATGTTTTCGAGGCAGTGGGCGATCTCCTCTTCGGAGTACTCCATCATGCCTCCGCCTCTTACGGCGTTGGCATATACAAGAGCATCCATCTCTGCGGAGGGATCATTGAGGAACTTTCCTAACGACAGCGCTGCCTGCACCCTGCTGTTCTCCATGAGGGGCACAGGATACATCGCTATCGTCGGGATTCCCTCCTCGGCGAGATCGGCAGCTATTTCAGTGAGCTCGTATTTCGTTGCAGCCAGAACAGCGATATCTTCCGGGGCTGTACCCAGGTTGATATGCTGCTTAATCTGCTCAACTACATACGATCGCTCCTCTTTCTTATCGAGGAATCCTCTGACAGTGACGGGCTTGCCTGAAGGCCTTGTAGCTACAAGGTCCTTCTTGAAGCGGTCATGCCTCCACTCGTTTATCTTATTGCCAAAAGCAATGATCTCCGGAGTGGAGCGGTGATTCTCAACCAGAAAGTGAGTTTTTATCTCATCATCCGGGAATATTCTTTCCAGATGAAGGATTAAGTCACTGCCTCCCCTGAACAGGTATATCGCCTGGGCGTCATCCCCAATCATCATGACACTTTTGCATGTCTTTGACTCACGGAGCTTCGCCAGCAGATTACCCTGCTTCAGAGAAGTATCCTGGAACTCGTCTACCATGATGTGCTCAAAGCCGAGCTTTTCAAGATAGTACGGGTCCTGATAAATCAGTTCCCATATGAGCTCTTCCTGGTCCGCATACTCTATGAGAGAATGCTTGCGGAGGAGTTCGTCGAATTCCGGATACAGCTCGAGGAGCTTTTTGACTGCCTCGATCGGCGGCACCGGAAAACCCATCTCATCCTGACAGCGTTTGGCATCACTGTCAGTAGGAAGCAGGCGTTCCTTCTTGGCAATCTCGAAGATCTTCTTGGCATTCCGCAAAGCTCCTTTGCAGTTTTTTGTGTTTGCCTTGAAGTTCTTGTAATCGAGCCCTTCTATCGCCTCACGGTTCAGAAGGTCCTTGATTGCATGAGACCGCTGGATTTCGGCAATCAGCTGTGGTTCAGCACCAAACCCCAACTCCTTGAAGTCGCGCTTGATGAGCATGTCTCCGAAGGCGTTGAAGGTCATGATGTTAAGGCCCTCAACATCCGCCTCAATACCGAAGTCATCAAGAATCTGCGCAATTCTCTCACGCATCTCGATGGCTCCGTTGTTGGTGAATGTTATCGCCAGGATCTTCGAGGGATCGTAGCCTTTTTCGATTAAGGTGGCAAACCTCAGCGCCATTGCCATTGTCTTGCCCGCGCCTGCTCCGGCTATGACCAGGTTGATGCCATCTTCGATGTCAATGACATCTTCCTGTGCCTCAGTCAGCTTCAGCGATTTCAAGGATTTAGTCGCCTTCACCGTGTCAAGGGCAATCGGAGGCTTCGCGAATCTGCAGATCCTTTCAAGATCGCATTTTGCACAGTCCTCCGCCTTGCATGCTGTCTCTTCAACACCCTGCAGCCACTCGTCCATGAGCGGCTTGAAGTGTTTCTCGAGCTCTGCTGCGTCGCCGACCAGACTAACTACATTGCCTCCTTCAGTTGTACCCTCATCGGGCACATAGAAGTCCTCGTCGTAGTGCGGCCTCATACCACCTACATCCGTGTCCTTACGAAGGAAGTAGATGCTGACTCGGATAACTTTTCCGGTGCCTGCTGCCATCTCCTGGCCATATTTGTTGAGCCAGTACAGCCTGAGATCGTCGAATGCTGCTTTCTGCGCCACGTCCGGCTTTCCTGTCTTGATCATTATGACTTCGACCTGGAAGTCTGACTCAAAAATGAGGTCCGGACTGACAGAAACGGAATCGGTTCCGACCTGGAAATATTTTGGAACCGGTTCCAAAAATTTCCTGGTCTCACTGCGCAGGAATCTTTCGACATCCTTTGCAGCGGCCTCGGCCTTGGCCTGCCTCTCGAAGTCTGAAGCGAAAGGCATCTCCTGCATCCTCTGCATGAAGTCATCTTTAGCCTCATCCCCTGCCTTGCGGCCGAAGAGTACGTCTTTGATCCACTGCTTCTTGGAAGCAGCGAAGTCTTTGACGTCATTTTTACCGGTCTTTCCGCTATAGGCAAAGGCACGGGCGTGATTGCAGGCTGCGCTTCTGCTGCCTGCCATGTTACCAAAGTAATAGTTTCTGCTCATTTTGTTTTTTTCTCCTGCCCTTCAGGGCTTATATATTAGTGTCCGGGCAGAAGAAGACATATGAGCTTTATGTTTCACTCAAATATTCAATTTTCTCCATACCCTCAATTTTATTGAGAAGATAATTCCAATTGAAGGGCATAAAAAATCTGGATTGTCCGGGATTGCGGGGACAAAAAGAAAAACTCAGAGTTGCCTCTGAGTCCTTCTTTGTTGTGTTATTATGCAATTCTGCTTTCGTAGGCACTGCCGTACTCAAGTACCTGCTCCTTTGCATCATAATGATAGCAGTGGTTGGAAAGTCTGTCCTGAGGAGCAACTTCAGCCTCGTTGACTTCAGATACCATGATGTCGAGCTGCTCGGACTTTATCCCCGAGGAATCAGGCACTGCAAGAAGCTCGTGGATGCTGCTCGGGAGGATCCAGAAGCCCTCACCAAGTCTGTCTGCTACTGTCTCGAGCATGCCTGGATAGAACAGGACAGATGCCCCGTTCATTGCTTCGGCATTTGTGATGACATAAAGTCCTCCCTCTGTTGAGGGGATCTCGTCGAGAGCTTTCATAATCTCTGACTCTGGCAACCCGCTTTCACGCATCTCTATGGCCATCTTCTCCTTGAGGGCATCCTCCATGCTCGTTACTGTGTATGGATTCTGCTTCACGGAGTTTCTGATGGCATCCTCATGAAGCCTCTCTGCAGAAATTTTCCACATGTCGAGCAGCTCATTATTTACCATAATCGATGCACTGCCCTCTGAGTTTTCGCTCAGCTTGATGTGATATGTGAGTATCATATCAAGGATCTGTGCATGCGGGACATGCTCGAGCATGTCTTTGTTGGCAGCCTCGCTGGAAAGTCTGACAAAGAGCAAGCCCTTGATGTTCTCATAGCTCTCAATCATGGATATATCAAACTCCGGCTTTGAACCCTTTATAAGGTCGCCAATTTCCTTCATTGCTGTGATAAGTGAGTCACAGTAATGATTGTAAATCTCATTGAGGTTAATGCTGGGCACTACCTCATCTCCCGGTCTTCTTACGATGAGGGCGGTGTAGCTCGAGTTGAGCTTGTTCACCTCTCTGATCTCAACTTCAGCATCCCTGTAGCTCTCTGGAAGGCCGGGAATGATGCTTGTGCTTACTGTGTCTGTGAACTCTTTAAAACTTAACATATTTGTTTCCTTTCACCCCACATATCGGGGTATTCAAAATTAAATTTTGATAGAAAGGAGAAATATGCTAACTTTTCACTCCTGTTTCTTTATTTTCTCCTTTCCATCAATTGTGTACCGATATAATTCCACCGAAGGGAGAAATAAAAAACGGAACCGGTTCCGAAAATAAAAGAGCCTGAACAAGAGCTGCCGGGCAATTTTGGAACCGATTCCAATTTCATTCTTTTTTTCTGCATTCTTTCTTCTGCTTTTCTTTGATTTTCCGTGGATTTCCTAAATCGTGCTTAGTATTTAATTTCGGAACTAGTTCCGAAATCCCCAATGATCACATAGCTCAGCAGCATCGCGGACTTAAGTCCAAAATTTCTAATGGTCACATAAAGCAGCAGCATTCCGGACTTAAGTCCAAAATCTGTTATGCCAACACAACTCAGCTGTATTGCGGACTTAAGTCCAAAATCTCCAATGCTAACATAGTTCAGCAGCATCGCGGACTTAAGTCCAAAATTTCCAGTGCTCACATAACTCAGCTGTGTTGCGGACTTAAGTCCAAAATCCTAATGCTCACATAACTCGGCAGCATTGCGGACTTAAGTCCAAAATCTGTTATGATCCCATTTTCGGAACTAGTTCCGAAATCCACAGTTAATGTTAATTAATGTCATTATTCTACATTAATCTACATTAAATCATACATTAAAACCTACATTAACTTACATTAAATATTTTGGAACCAGTTCCGAAATTCCTAATGCTCACATAAAGCAGCAGCATTCCGGACTTAAGTCCAAAATTTCCAATGCTCACATAACTCAGCTGTATTCCGGACTTAAGTCCAAAATCTGTTATGATCACATTTTTTGGAACCAGTTCCAAAATCTGTCATGACATATTTATAATGGCATTTCGGCTTCCAGAATCAGTTCCAATTTATTTCCCGTTATTCCTTTCCCACGGAAAAGGCACCTTCATTATTCTTCCCTTCTCATTCTCTCTTTTTTGTAATAAATTTCCGCAGACAAGCCGAGCAGCAATATCTGCTCTATATATCGTTAAATTTTTAACAATCGCTACTGACTCGAATTCTCCGGCAGCAAGGCAATCAATTGCTGACGTTTTGGAACCGGTTCCAAAATCCACAGTCCCACCTCACTCAAATCCACTGCATACCGGTTTCCGGAATCGGTTCCAATTTTTTGCCGCTTCCATTTCTTTTTCCTGTTTTATTCTTATTTTTATTTTTTTGATTTTCCGTGGATTTCGATACACAAACATTACCGGATTGCAGCGGAATCGATTCCAATTTCTTTCCACGGAAAGAAAACACCATCTTCTCTATTGCTTCCTGCTTTTTCTTATTTTGGAACTAGTTCCGAAAATTTTTCCCGTGTTATTCTTTCGTTTTCTTTTTTGTTTTGCTTTTCCGTGGATAAATGGCTGCGGCGGCCAC
>R21__coassemble_1297_pt1 | contig 17245 bp, 11 predicted proteins | sample R21__metabat2_high_PE_066 | metagenome-assembled genome bin R21
TTTGGTATATTTTGAAATATCAATAATTATACAAAATTAATCTTTTGTATAATTTGAGGGAGAGAAAACTCAAAAATTGCTGCAGAAGCCTTTTATCAGACTGTTTGTGCGAAAAAACAACAGGATTTTAGAATGTATCAGTTTCATAAATCGGAGTAATCGTGATATTGGTTCAGGCATCACAGGCGCCGTACTGCGCCACTTTGGAATAAGCTGTTTAGAAGAAAACCGATTTGAAGCCTGTAAAACATGCTTTCAATATTTACTGTAAGCATTTAAGATCTCCCAAAACTTCCACAGCAATATATTTCTGCCATACTCTCATGATTTGTCAGAAAAAGCGCAGACTGTTATCGACCCTCTGAGTTTGCAGTTCTATCTCCATGTCCGCCATCACTTAACCGTATGGAGCCTGAATTTTCATGCATATTCTGAGATTTAAATGAACCTACATGTATTTGATTCCGTTTCTTTCAGACATCTTTCTGAGAACGGCCGCAATGATAAGGCATATTCCCTCAGATACCGCTACCGTGTACCATATAAATTCATGCCCGAAGATCAGCGGCAGAAAATTAATACAGCAGAAATTGAATATCAGACTTCTGCAGGCTGAAAGCGTAATTGCATAGGTTGTTCTCTTGGTTGAAAACAGATAAGAGCTGTACACTGCGTTTATTGCCGCAAAGACAAAGTTGAGACAGTATCTCGGCATGGCGGATCTGACAAGCGCAAAGGCACTCTCATCAGCTCCGAAAAGAATTGCCACCGGCTTACCGATGAAAAAAGTAAGTGCAAATATTCCCAGTCCTCCTGCCACAGCCATTGTTCGCCCTGCATTGAAATAATATTTCAGGCTTTTATCATCCCTTGCTCCGTAGCTGTAGGAATACAGCGGCTGAAGTCCTCCGGAAAGACCATACATCAGGGAAGCAAACAGTGAGGAAGCGTAGGAAATCACCGAAAAAGCATTGACTGCAGCGTTCCCGAGATTATTGAGCAGCATGTTATTCATGGAGTAAGTAGTGATCGGCGAAGCAAACTGAGCTATCATCTCCGGTATGCCCCTGAGGAGAATCTTCCTGTAAAGCGAAAGCTGCGGCCGGAAACCTTTTATTCTGAGCTGTCCTTTTTTTAATACATAGTGAGACAGCGCAACAAACATTGCGACAAAATTGGAGAAGCCTGTCGCAAATGCAGCTCCGGCTATTCCTCTGCCAAGCGGAAAGACCAGCAGCCAGTCGCCGAATATATTCACAGCGGTACACGTTACTGCGCAGACAAGTGAAATATTCGGGTTTCCGTCATTTCTCGCAAAGCCGTTCATGCAGTAAAATACTGCCATCGGCAGCAGGAACAGTGAATACCAGTGGACATAGGTCGAAACCATCTCCCTGTAAGTATCGTTGGCACCGAGAATAACCGCAATGCTGTCTGAAAACAGGAAGCCGACAGCACTCATCACAGAAAACACAACTATTCCGAGAGAAAGCGCATGCATGAAAGCCTGATTTGCTCCCTCTGTATCCCCTCGTCCGAATCTCACCGAAGCAACCGTCACCCCTCCTATGTTAAAGAGGGTGGTAAATGCGCTGACTATCATAACATAGGGCATCGCAAGACTTACGGCTCCGAGGGCATCGGTTCCAACACCGTTGCCCACGAATATACCGTCAACTATAGTGAGAATAAAGAAACTGATATTTCCAAGCATGGATGGAATGATATATTTTTTCAGGTTCTTTCTCTGCTCCGACATCTTATTTTCTCCACTGAGCAGAAGTATCTGCGAGATTGAGCTTGTTGAGAGCTGCATCAAGCTCCGCAACCTCAGCTGCAGAAAGATAAATCTCCGATGCATCAGCATTCTCCTTCATCCTTGAAGGAGTTCTTGTTCCCGGAATCGGGCAGATCCATGGCTTTTTGCACATCATCCAAGCGAGGGATATCTGAGCAGCTGTAGCTCCCTTTTCCTCCGCCTTTGACTTTATGAGGTCAAGCGCAGCCTTATAGGTGTTGAAGCCTTCTTCTGAGAACTGTATCCTTCCGCCTCTTCCGTCTTCGGGATTGTCAAATGTCGGCTTCTCTGTGAAAGCTCCTGTCAGAAATCCCTTTGCAAGCGGAGTATAGGCTACAAGAGTTATCCCGAGCTCCTCAAGGTAACCGAAATCTGCCTCTGTTGCTCTGTCAATCATGGAGTAGATATTTTCAACTGCCGAAACCGGGCATACGGCATGAGCTCTTCTGATATAGTCCTCCGCTTCTGCAAAGCTCATCATCTCATTTGCAGCCGAAATTCCCCATGCTCTTATCTTGCCCTCTTTGATAAGCTCCTTCATTGTCTCAGCTACTACCTCAGGCTCAGTCTTCGGGTCTACTCTGTGCTGATAATAGAGGTCGAGATAATCTGTTCCGAGACGCTTGAGTGTTCCGTCTATGGATTCCCTTATCTGCTTCGGTGAGGAGTCAAGTATAAAGTCATTGTTTCCAAAGTCCACTCCAAACTTGGATGCAAGAACTATCTTATCTCTGAAGCCTTTTATTCCCCTGCCCACAGTTATCTCATTATTCGCAGGACTGCCGTCCTCAAATGTTCCCTTGTAACATTCTGCTGTGTCAAAGAAAGTATAGCCAAGCTCATAGGCAAGCTTCAGCCTTTGGATGGCATCCTCCTCAGGCATTGCGTATCCAAATGCGTGGGAAAGGCCCATACATCCGTAGCCAACAGCTGAGATAGTCATGTCTGTGTTTCCGAGTTTTCTGTACTGCATAGTAAATTCCTCCATTAGTAAATTTTATAGATTGTAAATATTTCGGACTAATTATGTAAAAAAGAAAAGCAGATTATCTCTGCATCTCTTTTGCGCAAAGCTCGGCATAAAGCCTTTACATGTGTAAGAGCTTCCCTCTGCTCCTGGCTCAGGGCTTTCATTGCATTTTTCTCGGCATTTCTGAGCGGGAGCACAAGCCTTTCAGCCTCTTTTCTGCCTTCCGGGGTAAAAACTATTATCTTGTTTCTCCTGTCATCGGGCATTTCCTTCAGCTTCAGCCATCCTTTTTTATAGAATGAAGTCACTATCGAGTTGACGGTCTGTTTCGGAAGAAACCTTGTCTCACATATCATCTTCTGGGTACAGTTTTCTGTTGCGTATATCATGCTGAGAACAGAGAGGCTGGTATATGAAAGACCCACACTCTTTGCGTAGTCCTCATATGTTCTGTTCCAGGTCTGAAGAATCTCTCCATATTCTTCCGTCAAGCGCAGAATCTGCTCATCCATTTTCTACCTCAGGCACCCTGCTGTTATTAGTCTGTATTCGGACCATATTTAAAATACACCAGTTTGCAGCAATTGTCAATACCTGATTCCGAAATTACAGGCCCTGTGCTGATTAAAGTGCATGGTGCGGGGCGCTATAATATACCTCCGGTTAAGCCGGTAATGTATGGTTTTGCTCCCGTTGTCCAATCTGCTTCCTTAAAAACAGACATACTTAGCCGAACAGATTCAGCTGCTCTGCACGGTAGAATCCGTGCTCTATTGATTCATTTCCTTCATGTGTCAGCTGCTCTTTGGCGCTGAGCGCAAACTGCTTTACAACTGCGCGGATGACAAGGTCAAAGCAGGATATGATGTCAGATTTGCTTATGTCTGAAAGGCAGATCATCTGAACCTTGTAATTCCCTGCTATCTCAAACATCGGTTCAAGTACGTGCTTTGAGGAAATAGGCCCGAAAGGATTGTCAAGAATAAGTACGCTCCTGTTATTTTTACCTCCCATTTCATCATAAGCGTCACGGGCATAGGCCATCAGAGCCAGAATAACGGCAAAGTAAACAACAAATTTCTCGGCGCCGGAGTTGTTTACCTGTGTCTGCTCCCATGTGCGGTATCCCGAATTGTCAGGGTTACGGTCAATCTTGTAAGCCTTCAGCACAATATTCTCCGAACCGATATATCTCCGCAGCAATCTCCTGCTGCCTACGGTTCTTTCCGCAAGCCTGCGAATCTCCGATTCAGTGTGAGTCTCTTCGGACATCTTCGCCGCAATCTCTCCGGTACCCTTGTCAATCTCTGCGGTGATGGCAGCATTTGCCACATTCTCATCAACGGCATCAGGAATATCAAACTTTAACATCTGCCTGCGCTTATCATGCACTCTGACTTTTGAATTCGCAGACAGCTGCTGCAGACCCTCATACATCTGCCGTCCCTGAATCACGCACTGGTGAATGAGATCCCCTTTTGTTTTCCGGAATTCCCTGAGATCCGTATCAATCTGAGATATCCTGAGTTCTGCAGTATGCATATTTGCGTCAATATGCTCAAATAAAGTATAGTATCTGTCACCGTGTACGGTCCCGGCTGACATCAGCTCAAGCATGCTTGAAACTGCAACGCCAATATCCATTGAGCCTGTGCTGTAATCGTCAGACATTTTCCTGAGGAGATTTTCCATATCAATTCTGCCGGATTCCACAGATTTTTTCCACCTGCGAATCTGTATCGTTATGTCTGTCAGCTGCTGTGCATAGTCCGCATCCAGAGTAATCACATCAGCTGGGGCAGGTCTTTCATAGGCTTCAACTGCCTGCTCGGCTTTTCCCTGAACCTTCTGAAGGCGTGACAACGCCGCATCTGCTGACCTCAGCTCACTTTCAATTTCCGATAGCCTTACCCGGATATCTTCTATTCTCGCATCGAATGCATCCCCGACCTCGTTCATCGGGAGAGCTTCTCCACCGTATTCTTTCAGCTTTTTTGCAGCATTTTCAAATGAAGATTCCGCCTTTGCCTGAGAAGAAACTGTCTCAAGGCATGCTCTTTCAGCATTCTGACGATTGGCTTCTGATATTCTTCTCTCTTCCTCTGCCTCGGTTTCAAGCTCGTCTGAGTATACGAGCACCTCATACTCTTCTTTAAGGCAGCCTCGTTTTTCAATTTCCCTTCTCTTTTCCTGTTCTTCCTCCAGGAGACGGTTTTTATCATCATTAAGCCGTTTCAGGTCAGCGCTCTGGGCAGAAAGCAGCTCTTCATAACGGGTAAGCAGCGAGCTCCATTCATCATCAATGAGTTCAGCTTCTGCGGCCCCTTTTACTTTTTCAAGTCCTCTGCTCAGAGACTGAATCCCGGTGTCTGATTCTTTGAGTGCACTACAGATTTCTTTATACCGGGCTTCCCTTTCAGACCTCTCAGCTTTCTTTGCGCTTTGCTGTGCTTCAATATCACGCAGCTTTTTCTGAGCATCCGATAATGCCGTTCTCAGAGTCTTTTCTTCCTCGAGCTTTTCAATGAGCTTACCGAAAGCCGCCAGTCTGTTTTTAATAGCTGTGGATTCAAGGCGAAGTGACTTCTCCTCTTCCCTTAGCCTTTGTATGTTCTCTTTTATCTCATGGAGCTCTGAGTTGAGGGCCTTAAGCTGTTTCTCTTTCCGGGCAATCTCTTCCTCTGTTCTTTGCCTTTTGGAAATCATATCTGTTTCCCATTCTGCATTATAGGCAGAAAACGTCCTTATGACAGCCTCGTCCTCCTCAAGAAGATGTTCCCTCTCCTCATGAAGTCTTCTCTGTTCCTTCTGCGCTTCAAGTGTATCCCTGAGACCTTCAGCATATGAGCTGTGATCTCTGAAGTACTCTCCGGAATACGCAGCCACGGCAGAAAATTCTGTACCGTTTTCATCAAGCATCGCCGCCATATCTTCAGCCGTAAATACCGGAAGAACGGACGGCAGGAAGCAGCCCTCTGCCTCAAGGCACAGAGTCTCTTTATCTTTAAATTCCACAATTATACCGTAAGCGGCATATGGGTATCTTTCAAGTAATGCGAAGCACTCTTCTTTAGAAAGATTTACGTTTTCCTGCTGTGTAAGAATGTATTTCTCAACACTTGTGTATCTGATCCCCGTGTCATTAAGATACGCAGATAAACGCTCAGGAATATGCAGAGTTCCCCTGCCTACCGCACTGATGATTTCTTCTGTTTCTTCAATTTTACGGATATCACCTTTAATCAACGCCTCGGTCCTTGTTTTCTGTTCATTAAGATAATCTGCGGCGCTACCCGTGAATCTGCGGGAAAAATCAAGGCCATGCCGTTCGTAAACTGTCTGCAGGTCTGTCTCCAGGCTGTGGTATTCAGACATTCTTTCATCAATGTCCCCAAGATCTTTTTTAAGGCTGTCAAGGGCACTTTTTTCTTCCGCTGCCTCCTGAGGGATCTCATCTCTGCGTGTTTCCAGTCGCTGCAGCTTATTTTCAGCCTTTTTAATATTTTCCTCTGCGGCTTTCTCTTTTTTCTCAGTGTCACTATGCCAGCTGCTAAGCTCGTCTTCCCGGCAGCTGCCATCGAGCATTCGGAAGAATCCGATACTCAGTTCCTCTGCAGCAGCATCATTTTCATCAATCTGCCTCTCAAGAACAGCTTCCGCCTTATCCTTTTCAGATTTAGCAGCATCCACGCTTCTCTGAAGAGAGCTTATCTCACGATTCAGCTCTTCCATAGAACTTTCAAGGCTGTTCCTTTCCCCGGAAAGCCTCTCAGCCTCCGGCATTATCCGTGCAAGCTCGGCCTGTATAGCCATATACGCAGAGTACCTTAAAGCCGCAAGTCTTTCGGCAGATTCCGAGTTGTTTTCACGATTTGCAATTTCTTCCGATATTGCGGAGATACGGCTTTCAAGATCCTTTAACTGTCCAAAATAATGAGCACACTGCAGGAGAAGAACTTTCTTCTCGGCTTCTTTAAATTCTCCCTGAGCCTTTGTCCTTGCATCTTCTGCCGCACTCAGAATAACATTTTCCCTCTCAAGCTTATCCTTACAGCTGTAAAATTCCGAAGATGCTTCCTCCCACCTGATATGCCGGATAAGCTCATTAAGTCTTTTAAGTTCACCTTCTGATTTTTCTGCTTTTTCACTTTGTCTCACTATCTCCGCATTAAGCGCATCGGAATATGCAAAGAGTTCAGCTATGCATTTTCCCATGGACTCGCTGTCTGACCAAAGCTTCTCCGCCTCTGTTCTTGCCACGGACAGGTCATCATGGAAGCCTGCGAGGATCTCCCTCTCCCGGATTGTATCCTGGTGCTTAGAGAACTGTTTCGCATAGGATAGCAGCATAGTTTCAAGAGAGCTGTCCTCCCTGGAGCATCCGCGGTTCTGATTTTCCTCAATGCGTGGAATTATCAGCCTGTCAATCACTGCATCCGATGTCTTCAGGCTGCTGAAATATTTACTGAGACCGTCTTCATTGGAGTTAAGTTCCTCAATCAGGCGCCACTCATTCTGTATAATGCCATACTGTGAGAGCCTTTCCTGCCACCTTGAGCTGTCATCGGAAGAATAGCGATCCAGCGCACCTCCGGATTTTTTCGCAAGATTTCTCACATCATCAAAGGCCGCCGGTATAAACCTGCTGCCTTCCTTCCCGGATAACGGCAGACTGATGATATTATAGCTCCCACGGTAATCCTGATAGCTTGAGATAAATGTGTAATATTTTATCTGGAAGCCCCGGTCGGAATCAGTATCATTTGCCGAATCACTGGCTGCCATGGCAATACCGGTCATGAGCTTCATACTGCTGCCGTCAAGCGCCCATTCAATAACCACATAGCAGTGATCCGATGCCTTTGTGAAAAAGCTCTCCATTCTTCTTCCGGCAACCTTTGCTTTCGGAATAACCGGCTGCATCATGAGCTGCACTAAGACAGACTTTCCGCCACCATTCGCCAGATTTATGAGGACATCACTGGGGCCGCTGTTTTCGCTCTCGAAATCATAAAGCTCGTCCGCTATAAGGCGCTTTCCGTCGTTATACTGAAAATTTACAATCCTGATTTTAGATATCTGTGGCATCAGAGTTCACCTCGTTTATCCAGTCCTGCATCTCTTTGATCCTTTCTTTACGCAAAAAATACGGAATCAGATTATCAAGCTTTCTGGAAGGACGGATGTTTTCGCCTTCACGGGTAAAAAGGTCATCATGTTCTGCGTTAAACTTGGTGAGAAGTCTGTTAAGAATTCCGTAATGCTCGACGAATTTGTAGGAATCGGCCGCTCCGTCCGTCTTTGAAAGCCATGTGTTTGCAAGCTGAAGAAAATTATCGCTGTAATCTGTCTGCTCTGCGCTCTCAGCACCCTTCAGACAGGCTCTGCAGTGGTCGGAAAACTCCCTTACGGCATCCTCTCTCGAAATAAATTCTCTGCATCTCGGGTCCGTTCCTTCTCCATGATAGAACATATAAATAAGATAAATGGAAAAGTAATTCATCAGGTAGAGGTCTCTTGTCCTGACTTCACTGCTCGCGCTGATGTCTTTTCTGAAGTCCAGATTGTTCTTCAGAAAAAGATCATTGTCCTGCGTAGGAACCAGATAGGCTCGATCTCCGCTCTGGATCACATCAAAGCTCAAGCCTTCTTCCAGTGTCTCAAGTTCATCCCGTACATCTGGATCTTCGTAATATCTCCAGATTTCGGGATGATCGGCTCGTTCGATAAAGCCTTTCTTCATCAGGGCATGAAACAGTTCCGCTGTCTGTTTTTTCATAATAATCCTTTCTGTCGCTGCAGCCGGAAACCCACTGCCTTCAGCGCGTGAGTTTCCTTTACTTTCTCACCTCTATCATAAAATCAGACATGCTGATCTTATTCTCTCCTGTTTCGTTTCTTACCGTAAAAGAAAACTCCCTGTTTAGCTTTTCAACCGTAAATGAATCTATCTCAAGACAGTATTCCGGAAGTTCACTCAGGCACCAGGACAGCTCAAACTCTCCCAGAGGCTGAACTATCATCTCGGACGATTTTTTCCACTCAGAGACGGAGATTTCCTGCAGGGAATACAGCGTCAGTATGACAGACGGCAGAGCATTTTCTTCACAGAAAGCATAGAGCTTCTCATCTGTCAGTGAAGCTATAAACTCGCTCACCCTGAATCCGATCCGTCCCACAAGATATTTAAAGAATTCTTCGCAAATGCTGCAGTATCTTGCGTTTCTGATCTCCACAGGATTATCTTCTGCTATCTCTTCCTCTATGTCTTCTGCAAAGCTATCCTCCTGCAGCTCTGAGATATTTGCCTGTATTGCATAGAAATTCTCAACGCTGAACATATTATTGAACTGCGGTCTCATAAGCGGAAAAAGGAGATATGAAGCGGCTGCATCCAATGGCATATGGCCGTTTCTGAGCTCAGACATAATATCCATGTCAAAATTCAGTCTCTCATATCTTTTCATCGCATAACTGTCGCTCAGTATGATCCGATAGGCATCGGAAAGCGACATCTTCTTGTTTATAAGGCCCCGCTGCTCCTCGATTGTCAGCTGAATGTTCCTTATAATCTCATTCAGCGCCTTTCGATGTTTTATGACATCCTCTGGGCTTACACCGCTCTGCTGTGCTTCGGAAAGTCTTTTCGCGCGGGCTTTCGCATTATCCTGAATGGCTTTCAACTCTTCATACTCGGTTTCCAGAAGATTTCTTACACGGGTGATAACATTCTCATACTGATCAACTGAAATCTTTCCGATATTCTCCCTGCAGCGGCGCATAAAATCTTCCATGCTGACTTTCATACTGCGTATGCGGCTCACAAGCTCCCTGCTCTGAGAGAGAGCCTCAGCATAGTTATCACGCTTCATGTATTCAGCCATGCGGAAACGGGTGACAGAATAATCGAGCTCGGACTCAATCTCCTTTGAACGGAAAAGGAAATCAAAAGCATCATCTGTCAAATGATAGGTGCCTTTCTCTTCCTCGATGAGACGCACCGGCACATTTACAAAATCCTCCTTATCCGAAGCAAACACCTTATAGTTTGTCAGTATTCCGCCCTTCTGCAGAACATCCACCACTATAAATCTCGCAAGCTCATCTGACTTCAGCTCTGTGCCTACCGGAAGGACACACGCCATGTCATCGAGAAAATCCGCCACATCCTCAAGTGTACAGCTCTGCTCGTTTCCGAGAGTTCGTTCCTTGATAAAAACAAGCACCGCAACAATCAGATTATCCAGCACTTCCTTATCGGGAAGAAATTCCCTTATATTTTCTTTGTACGGGTATTCTGCCAGGAATCTTGCGATACTCACAAACTTCATTCGCTTTTCAAATCCCGAAAGGAGTTCTGCAGTTTCCGGTCTGAGTTTCACTGTCTCACCTCATCACTCTCAGAAGAGTTTCGTAATTGATAATTTCCTGCGGAAGACGTTTGCCTGATTCTATCAATGCCTCAAGCTGCTCTCTGATTTTCCCGCTGAACAGCTTATAAATATCCTCATAATTCTTCATCTGCTCTCTGTGGTCTTCACTGTCTGGAATCTCCCTCTTTTCAGAGAGGCGGATCATTTCCTCATAAGCAGGTGTAAACATGCTGATGTCAAGCTGAGGGTTGTTTTTCCGAAGAGAGAGATAAATATTGAGTCCGGCCCTGTCAATATCTCCCCAATAAAGATACTTAACTTCCCCGGAACCCAAAAAAGCGGTATATTCTGTCAGAGCTCCTGCTTCACTTATCCTGTTGCCGCAGCCATATACTGCGCCGTCAACAGATGTGTTCCAGAGTCTGCAGGCTCTGTCCTCATACATGCGTCTCCTTATGTTGAACCAGATGTCCTTGTTTTCCAGAATCAGGAGTATCATATGACCTTTGCGCTCAGGTATATAGTCATTAAAGCAGTATTCCGGAGTTTCATAGTATCCGAGCGCTTCAGCAGTCAGTCCAATGTGATTCAGTTCCCTCATAAATGCCCGATCTTCAAGCTGCTTTTCTTCACCGAAGATCTCAAACGATCGCTCTTTCCTGGACACCGGAACCTTATCCTGTGATCTGAAGAGATATGAACTCAGCTTCTCAAGCTGTGCCCTGTATCTGAGGTAAGATTCCGGGTGAGTCTCAAGATATCCGGTTTTAGTCATGGCAGGATGCAGCATGACAATGCATGACAGAGCCTCTGAGAAATCCTCATGAATGGAAATCCGATATTTCAGATAGAGCGGGTATGCTTTGTTTCCGCTCATCCCGGAGCTTTTTACCGGAGAGAGCAATCCTGCAGAAACAGCATTCGATACCAGCTGCCACAGCTCGGCTTCTGATCGGGTATGCAGCAGGCCTTCAAGTTCAGATTTGCCGATAGTCTTTTTATTCCACGTCTTTAATCCCGCTTCCATGCTCATCCTGTCACCTGCCTGATTTAAACTCTGCAACTGCGAAGCTGCACACATCCACAGCTCTCCACATCACAATTTTATCAACATCACATATCGATTGCAAGCTGTATCTCTTCAAAGATTATGAGCAGTTGAGCAGTACATAAAATTTCACAGCAGCCTTGCGATTATCCCCAGAAGCTGAGGAGTCAGGCGGCTTAAGTCGTTGCAGGCTATGAGATTCGGGTATATCTGAGAGAGAGAGTCATAGCAGATAAATTCACCTGGATCATCAAGTGAGATGGCGATTATGTCAGTGCCTCTTTTCGTAATCTTCTTCACAGCGTTTGCGGTGTCCTTGGTGGATACAGGCGGATAATAATCATCAAATGCATGCGCCGGTAACCCGTCGGAAAGAACAATTATGAGCCTGTAGTCATTACTCGTGTTTGCCGCTATGTATTTCTCTGCCCAGAAGAGCGCGAGACCGTCACGGTTGTCGCCCTTTGCGGCTATCTGCATCAGGTTGAGCTTTTCTTCCTCTCTCGCGTCAAAGCGCACGAGAATGTTGACATCAATCTCGGGATCATCGAAGCATGCCCTGTGCTCTGCCACCGCATGTGGAATTCCCTGCTTTTTCAGCACCTCATGCAGTATGACAGCCGAATTCATGGCCGCCGTCCTGCGCATGCCGCTCATCGAGCCGGAGCCGTCTATCAGAAGCATGACCGCCATATCGGGAATGTCCTCTCCCTGCGCATTTCTGTACCAGTAACGCCCCTTGGGATCCGAGAGCCTTGTGGAGCTTATGCCGCTGCCGTAAAGCTGTTTTTCTTCACACTGCATGACCTGCGCCTTCAGAATCTGAGTAAACCTGCTGTTGTAGGAGCGGATATTCACACGGTATCGGTTGTAGATGTTCTGGTAGGCTTTTCTCAGGTTAAGGTTTATCTTCGGGTGGTTTTCGTTTATCTTTATATTTTTGTGAATGACAGAGCAGTCATAGTCGCTGCCGTTCATAACCGCGAAGCTTCCGCTGTATTCGATTATCTGTATGGCTGCGTCCTTTTCCTTCGCGTATTCCTGCAGTGCGCTCATCAGCTCGGAGATGTTCGGAAGATTCTCCCTCTCGTTTCCGTCTGCATCGGTGAAAAGTCTGACGGTAATGGTCTGGGCCTTTCCTTCATGCATCTCTCCGCCTATGGTGCTGCTCTCGGCAGAGTGGGTCTTTGTGCCGCCGATAAGCTTCTCGAATTCCTCTGTCTTGAGCTTCTCAGTGTCCTCGGGGATAAGATGCTCTATAATCTCAAACGCCTTTGAGGAGTATTCATATCTCTCCTTTGGTGAGGGTGCTGCGCTTCCGTCAAGGAATATCTGCTTTGAGGCATTTACATATTCGGCTATACCAGGCTCAGGCTCACCCTGATTCACCATGGGATAAAGCAGAAATGTACACATGTAGTTGAGATAGTCAATAAGCAGCTCGGTATTTGTCTTTTCAGGTGGTGTAAAGCTTTCTTCCCTTGCAGCAGGCTCTCTTCTTTCTTTCTCCTCCTGAGCCTTTCTCTCGGCCTCAGCCATCTTCCCGAACTTCCGGTTGACAGTTCCCTCAGCAGGATGGTTTGCGAAAAGACGGGATACACGCCCGAACTTCAGGTAGAACTCCATATTGTCAAAATAGCTGCAGCCGACAGCCTCTATATATGCGTCCTCTATGATGTTCGAGATCATACCCATGACCATCTTCCTGACCTTTGTTCCGCACCTTGGGTCAGAGGCCTGCCTGCCGGGAAAATCCGTGTAGAGAAGGTGAAGGCATTCGTGTATCGTCTGTGCCCTCGTGATTATGCGCAGCGCGTTCCACGGGTCTGCAAGCACCACCCTCGGCCAGCCGAGATAATCGCCTGTATTGTCGAGAGCCTCCCTGTCCGTGAAGAGCTCATCCTCGGCAGGGTCAACAACAATATTCCTGCCGTCGGTAAAAGCCTGACTCTCGTTTATGAAGAAAAGGCGGACATTTTCGTTTTCCGATAAAGTCTGCGCAAAGGTCTCCTCCAGTGTGCGGTTATAGTCACACTGAAATTTTTTAAGCAGTTCTTCGTACTCTTTCTCCATTCTGTCCGCCTCCAAAATTACTCTTCCATGTCCGCTATTATTTTGTAAAGCTCTTCACTGTACCTGTTTTTAAAATAGTCGCTGCGGCTTAAGCCGTTCTTTTCGTTCAGAGCCTCAAAGTCCACGCTCTTCTGCGCATATTCCTTCGCAAGTTCAAGGTTTGCCTCAGTGCCCTCTCCGTAGTGGTAACACTGGGCAATGTTATATGCAGCCTCTGCGCGGTCGCTGTAATCCGCATATTCAGCAGTAAAGGCTTTCATGAAATATTCAAATGCTTTTTCAGGATCCCTCTCACCAATCTCTCCGCACATCCACATCACACCAACATCATTCAGGCATCCGCCATGACCGGCTTCAGCCCCGGCAAGGAAGTAATCGAAAGCCTTCTCTCTTCTCTCCTCGTCATCGGTCTGCGGAAGATATCCCAGGCCCTCGTTGTCCTCATCATAGAGATAAAAGTTGGCAGTTCTGCCAAAAGCATACGGAAAACCTGTCTCGAGAGCCATCAGATAATACTCAAGTCCTTTTTCCCTGTCCTTCGGAATTCCGAGGCCGTCGATGTACATTCCGCCGAGGTCGAGCATGGCATCTGGATTTCCGGCCTCTACAGCAGCCTCGAGGTAACGCATGCAGCGCTCCGTAATCTCCGGCTCTATCTTATCTCCGTCGTTTTCATAAAGGAGATAGAAAGCTACATTCCTCATGGAATCGGTGTTGCCTGCTTCAGCTTTTTTTGTCTCTTCAAGAAGGTTAAAGCCGTCGTACATTCAAAAATCCTCCCTTTATTAAATCATGCTGTCCACTTGTAGAGCATCATTATGCCCCTTATCGTATCCTCAAGAGCCCTGTCACACTTTGCGACCGGGATTATTGTCTTTTCTGCGGCCTTTATGTAGCCGTCATATTTTGCGAGCCTTGCCCAGTTCTCAAGGTTTCTCGGTGAGATGACCACATCAAGCTCTTCAGCCTCAACCTTTTTCTTTATCTTGTGGTAAACTCCGAGTATCTTGTCTACCATCGGCTCGCACTCAGGCACACGGGCTGTGAGCATGCGGGATATTGCCTCATCAGAAAGAGCCGCAATCTCGACTATCGCATTGAATCGATTGTAGAGCGCCTGATTGAGGTCCTTTGTGCCGAAGTATCCCATATTCATGGTTGCGAAAAATCTGAAGTTCGGGTTTCTCTTCACCACCTCGCCGTTGTCAAGCCGTACGAAGCCGTTATCATCAAGAAGTGAATTGAGGAAAGCAAGGTACTGCGGCTTTGCGAAGTTTATCTCCTCAAAGACCACTGCGCCGCCCTCACGTATCGCCTTTGTGACATAGCTTTCATGAAAAACTATCCTGTCATCCTCGGGGATAAACTTGCCGAGGACAAATTCATCGAGGTTTTCCGTGCAGTTGACCGTCTCCATCACCGGCAGACCTGTCGCCTGGGCCGCAAGCTTGCAGGACATGGTCTTGCCTGTTCCGGCAGGTCCGTGGAAGAGCACCGAGAGAATATCACCCGAAGCTATTGCGCTGCAAATGCTGCCAAGGTTTTCGGGCAGCACAAACTCATCCGAGAGCTTTGGGATAAGCTCCTTCTGCTCCTCTGAAAAGGCGTCCTCAGGGAAGCGGATGATGGGATTCTCCTCTTTTTTCAAAGCGGCCTCCTTATTCTGCCTTATCACGGCATAAGCTTCGGAAAACGGGTGCCAGCCCTTGATATTCATGTCCGAAATATCAATGTAAGAGACAGCCACATCGTCTATCTTGTGATTCTGATAAAAATCCTCGTGAAGATTTACAAAGGAGTCCGCAACAGGAGCCTCGATAAAGTTCTCCATCACTGTCCGATAATCGGAGTTTGTCTCCATCTCCCTGCCGAGCAGTACGAGGAAAGCCGGCAGCAGCTTGTACAGCGGATGCAGATGCTCCATGTCGCCGTCTATCCACTTATCATTCTTGTCATAGGCTCCGATGGAGACTTCAGCGCCGTTTGCAAGGGCGCGGTACCTGTATATTTTGCGGCTGACAACACCGTTTTCACGGTATTCCGCAGGAATATTTATCTCAAGATAAACAGATGATGAGTCATCGTTTACATAATAGTCGCCAATGAGTTTTCCCCTGGCCATACCGGTGAGCATTTCGGCAAAAAGTATCACCGACTCACCTATCGGCTGACAGAGGGTTGTGGTGCCCTTGAAGGACTGATTGTCGGGATGAACATAATACTGTGTCGCATCGGAGAGATGCCTGAAGCCGAAGCCTTTAAATATCTCGTCTGAATTTTTCCTGACTACATTATACGCCGCCTTAAATATCTTCATAGTCACCCTCCTGAAGAATATCTCCTTCGTCACATCGGTCCAGATGGATTTGTCGGGCGCTTTGGCATCCATACATATTTCACGGAAAACCTTCAGAGCAGTCGGGAGATCAGCCTCAGGGATTCTCAGCATCTGCGGCTTTTTCTTTCCGCAGTCGACAGCGGCTTCTATGAGCCACTTATCTCCGTCTTCCGACCTTGTAGTCTGAATAAAATTCAGCTTTGTCGGATAACCTTCCATATTTACTATCAGGAACTCACCGTCCAGATCCCTCAGTCCCGAAACAATGTCGGAAATTTTCTTAAACTCCTCCTCCGAACAGGGATACTTAATCGTCTCCCTCCAGGGCTTTGCCGTCTTCGCTGCTGCCATAAATATGTCTCCCTTCCAAGAATAAACTGAATCAGCTGACATTCATTTTAACAGACAGCAGGCAGATTAACAATAACACAGCGCGTAAAACTTCCAATTTTAAGCCCTCCCGCTAATCTGCCTGCACTGCAAACCGGGGATTTACTCTATGCCCCAGATGACCGTGACGGTGTCACTTAATTTTATGTCATCCGCCTCAATATCGAGCTCGGGGCCGCTCTCCTCCTCGCAGCACATTCCGTACATGACATCATCACCGAGCGGTCTTGAATATATCTCCATCTCCGACCATGAGTAGTCAATGCTCTTAATCTCGCCTAAGCTTACCCCTGCCGCCGAGGTGAGCACACGGGCCTTTGCCATGGAATCCTTTACTGCCTCGCCGAGAAGCTCATTCTTTGCGCTGTCGGGGTTCTTAACCGTAAAAGCTATGGTAAACTCAGGCTTTCCCTCGCATTTTACCAGCGCACGGAGAACCCTGCCGAGGAGCTTGTTGTCGTTGTCAAAATCAAGCTTCATCCTGTGGCTGAATTCATAGCCCACGAAGTGTCTTCTGCGGGTCTTGTCCTTGTCCTCACGGTACTCGTATTTTGTGTCAACATTGAATCTCAGGGTCTTCAGGTCCTGCTTTGTGAAGCCGACCGCTGTCAGCGCATCTGTGAGCTTTGCCTTCTTCTCCGCTGAATCCTTTATCGCATCGGCATAGTCCTTTTTAAGTCCTGACTGGCTAATTGTGAGCCTTATCATATCAGGCTTCACTGCAATGTTTCCTTTTCCTGTCACTCTTATGGTTCTTTCAGCCATCTTCATTTCCTCCTGTAAATCTCTTTTTTCATTCCTTCTGCTTTCTGACTTTTAACCGAACGGCTCCGCGCATCGGGGGCCTTCATCGCTTTCAGCTTCACGGCATCACAATCACTTCATTTTTCCCTCCTCTTTGTTTCAGTGCGGTAATTTTATCAGCTTCAGATATTCATGTGGTCGCTTTGAAAGCGACTTTTTGTTTTATGGAAAATGGATTTCGATACTGTTCGGATTGACTTCAAAAAGAGCCCTGCAGCTGCATGGAAGCTGCCTGTCAGCCGTCTCTGCGGCGTTTTCCACAAAGCTTTTACGAGACCTCCGAAAGGAGACTTCCTCATGAAAATAGTAAAACCCACCGCATGGTTTATAACATGGATGGGCATATTCAACTTCGTTATTTAACCCATCGTTCAGGCTTTAGCACCGTTCCGCTTAAGCGAAGGTTGCTGTGCGGTCAACGAGCCTGTCTCTCGCGCACTCTTCATGGATT
>R21__coassemble_1356_pt1 | contig 16648 bp, 14 predicted proteins | sample R21__metabat2_high_PE_066 | metagenome-assembled genome bin R21
GGCAGAGGTGTGGGAACTTGTGTCCGTTCTTTTCGAGATGTGATCTTAAGAACACGGCGGCTGTCCAGGTGAGGACATTCATAACTATCAGCGCGTCGTTGTGATCAAAGAGCGCCTTGAAAAGTTCCCTGACTGTTTCGCTGTCTGGTGGTTCGTAGTTAAGAATCTCTGACTTGATACTGACACTGTTTTTCATCTGTCGGATGTTATCCAAAGCATTGCCGTTCTTATCAACTGCCTTCTCTCCTTCGACATAGACAGGTTCAATAATCGGCTTTTCTTCTTTGTTGTTATCAGTTTTATCTCCGATAAAATATATTCCCGATGCCTTCACTCCTGTGACATCATGGTGGATGTTCTCCCAGACATAAGCCTTAAAGATTTCATGCTGGGTTGCATTCGCTGTATAAGTGAGTGCCATCTGATCTTTACTCAGCTCGGCTCTCAGGTTCTGCACGCTTGCAAATGCTGCGGTTGAAAGGTGGACGGTGACATTTCTTTCGTGCTTTGTTTTCAGTATGAGTTTGAGTTCTGTTCCCTCATCGCTGACAACGGCTTCGGAATCTTCGATGATGAAGTTGGTGATGCGTTTTCCGAAACAGGTGTAGCAGCCGCTCACGATTCTGATGGCGGGGCCGTTCTGTTCTGCGGTCTGGTCCTCGTTGAGGTCGGAGAGATCTTCGGGGGTTATCTCGTCGGATGATGTGCTGTTCATTGGGATTACTTTGCCGTTTCGGTTTACTGCGGATGGTCTGCTGAAACCTGCTGTTCTGCTGACTGCTGCGGTCGCTGCTTCCGGCATTACTTTTTCTTTGTACATTTCGTTATACATAAATTCTCCTTTGTATTCGTTTGTTAAATCTTCCTTTTCGGTTTCTGTCGGTTATGGCTTTTGGCGGTGGTCTTGGGGATGATGCTGAAAGCTTCATTGAGGCTGCTCCTTTTCGGTTTGCTTTGTCTGATATGTTCCAGATTTGAAAACATCCTTTCACCTATACCCTTGTTTGAGGGGAAAAGTTGCAGGATTTATACAACTTTTCAGAGAATTTTTTTGGCGGTGGCTTTTATCCCGACTTTAACTTGCTTCTCCTGGGGGAATGGGTGCTTACCGGCTGTTTCTTCAGCGGCTTTTTCTATTTTTAATTTCTTCGGGAGGGGCGGCAAATTCACTCAAACAGCTTTGCTGTTTTCGCTGTTTGCCTTTGTTCTTTTTCATTGCTTCGCAATTGGTTCGGCCTTGGTTTTTGCTTCTGCTGACTTGCTCAGGGGCGTTGCCCCTGACCCCACAACTTTTGAAAAAGTTGACAAAACTTTCATTTCCTGCTTGTGGGACCATACTCTTCCTCGATTGCTTCATTTGAAAAACATCCTTTCACCTATACCCTTGTTTGAGGGGAAAAGTTGCAGGATTTATACAACTTTTCGAAAAAATTCTTTTTGGCGGTGGTTTTTATCCTGACTTTAACTTGCTGTGAAAAGGTACAAAAAACAGGCAGTCAACGTTTTATTGTCAACTGCCTGTTTTATGCATATTCAATTTTTACTGTGGTTAGTCCTGCTAATCAGCTTTTCTCAACACTTACCGCTTCTTTCGGAAATATCTAAAGTCCGTACACAATGAAGCTTAAAAGCCATATTATCTCAAAGAATACAGCCTGATTTTCTCACATTACTTACACAGTGTGATATTGCCGCCGGTCTTGGTGACCTGCCAGCTCGGCTGGACTTTCCAGGATTTAAAACTATTGTAGGTAAAGTATGTAAGACTCGATGTCATCTTTCCGTCATTCTTGGGATGAACAGGTGTGACCGTTACTTCATAGGCTGAGTTCTTTTTCAATGTGAGGGAACTTATCTTGAAGCTTCCGCTGTATCTCTTGTTCAGGATTATCTTATTCGTTTTGGTATCCCTGATCTTGACGAGATATTCACCCTCGAGGCTCTTCACATATCTTCCGCTGCTGTCCTTCTTTGCGCCTTTGTTGACTGTACCGTACGGAGCGCCGACATACGCTGTGCCGTTGGTGAAGCTGAACTTGATGTACTCGCTGCTGAAAAGACTGCCCTTGGTCTTAACCGTGAAGGTTACTGCATTGAAGCCGTTGGATTTTACTGTCGAGCAGACATTAGCTGCGTGCACCTCTGTTGTGCTGAAAAGTATACCTGCAAAAAGCAGTAATGCCATCATGAATGTTGAAATTTTCCTTGTCATAATCTTTCCCCTTTAATTTGTTTTGTGTAGTGATTTCTTTTCCTGCTGAACATCTGCAGGATGCTGCTGTCATCACTATGACTTAAGCTTGCTTACAACAGTCACCCCGATTCTTTCAGCAAACTTCCTGTTCCGCTCGAGCTTTTCAGCCGGCAGAATTTTCCTTATCCTGTCCCTTGCTGTCAATAATCATCACCTCACTTTCATGTCTTTCAATCGACATCATAAGTATAGCGGAACCGCTTCTCTTTCTGAATAACATAAAGTGCATAATCATGGACTGATTTTTTACAGAAAGTGCAAAATGCACCCTGCGGCGTTGCAAGGTGCATCTGTAAAATCAGTCTTTTCTCTTTTTCTCTTTTGCCTTATTATAGGCATCCATATTTATTCCGCCGTTTGCCAGCATCTGCTCCGACCAGAGCTGCAGTGTCTCAACGGCTATGGATATTTTTTCAAGCTCATCCTGTATATCAATGAAGTCTTCAATTTCACCCTCATCAATGATGCCGTCAGCGGTTATATCTATAAGGCGTTCCTGCTTTCTCCTGGCTGAGTTCAATGATGACAGCATCTCAAGAACTATCTTCGAGAGGTCTTTTATGCGTATTTCGGGGACATACTGTTTGCCGATAGCGCATTCATTTGCGCAGTAGTGATTGCATAGCTGCGGCGCTTTATACTTCTCAGCCATGACAACGACTTCATCGGGATGCGGAACAAATTTACCGTTTTCTATTCTTTCAATGCGCTCAGGCGGGATACTTTCAAGCAGCTCCGAAGCTTTCTCTCTGCTGAGTCCCAGATCATCACGCAGCTGCTGGTATATGCTCCTATTTTCTTTTGATGCAGGCCTGGACATGGTTTCGGGTTCCTTTCTGCGTTCTGATTATCTCTTTTTCTTCAAGAAGTACTGTCTCTGTATTTTTGTCAATTGAAATTATCTCTGCCATGTTGTCACCCTCCGAGTGGTTTTAATCAGATACATTATACATCAAGACTTGGCAAATGGAATAGGGGGAAATTTAAATTTGAGGGTTTTATATAAATATCTAAATATCTCCTTTGCGTTTATTTGATTGTAAATATCAAGGACATAAAAAAGTCACCCGCCATGCGACCATATCCCCTCCCGGATACGGTATAATGCAAACGCCAAACATTTTTCTGTCTACATGCTGCCTGTTTCCGACACCTTTTTGTTGATGTTGCATAATTTAATTGACTTTATATAGCATTATAGGTATAATTTATTAGTTAAAGTATAAGGAAAAGTATGGCTATGAGGGCTTAAATGGCGCAGAAGATTCCATGGGATAAGTTTGAGACAGCGCTGCTGCTGGACTCATGCATGAAAGTGTCAGACGGCAGCATCAAAAGAAAAGACGCAGTCTCCTCCCTGTCAGCTCTGCTGAGAAAGAGAGCATCAGGCAGCGGCATTCCAATCGATGACAAATTCAGAAACGAAAACGGAATCTCTCTGCAGATGAGTCATATGGTCAATATACTGACCGATGGGGCCGAAGGCCTTCCCGGCGGTGGGAAAATTTACAAAGAGATGGCACAGCTTTTCAGGAGCAGTCCCTCTGAATTTGAAAAAATTCTGAAAGAAGCAAGAAAACAGGTGGGTGAATTTAATGCCAAAATACTACAATAAGCTCATCCGTGACAACATACCTGAGATAATAGCCGCTTCCGGCAAAACCTGTATTACGGAAGTCATGGACGATGAAGAATATTTCTCAAAGCTTAATGATAAACTGAACGAGGAAGTCGCTGAATATCAGGAGGACAAGTCTGTCGAGGAGCTTGCCGACATTCTTGAGGTGATAAGAGCAATCGTCAAAGCTGAGGGATACTCATGGGAACAGCTTGAAGAGATAAGAAAAGCCAAGGAAAAGAAAAACGGCGGATTCGAGAAGAAGCTGCTGTTAAAAGAAGTATCGGACTAAGGAAGTGAGAAGATGGCGGCCTACAAAGCAGCCTCGGGCAGCAGCGCCGAGAACCTGTTTATAGAACTGTTTCAGGATACCTTCGGACCTGAGAAGGCCGGGTATCTTTATTCACAGTACCATTTTTACGATATATACCAGAACTCAAGGTATGCCGATTTCTTCCTCGAGAACGGCACGGACAAGGTTGCCATTGAGATAGACGATGACGCTTCCCACAACCCTAAGCTCGTTTCGCAGGATAAGTTTATCGATGATATGCTCAAGCAGAACAGCATGGTCCACCTCGGCTGGGATGTTTACCGCTGGGCGGTCAGGCAGATGCAGAGGCAGCCGGACACCGTTAAGGACGAGCTGCGGATTTTCCTCGGTAATTCTCCGAGGTTCAGGGAGATAGATGACTACCTACCGAGTCAGAGGGGCAAAACCCTGAACGGTGAAAAGCTTGAGTTAAAGCAGCATCAGCAGGAGGCCCTCGATTCCCTCAGAAGGATGAGAGAGAACAACGAAACCATCGCCCTTCTCCACCACGCAACGGGAACGGGAAAAACCGTAACAGCTGTAACGGATGCAAAATTAGTCGGAGGCAGGACACTCTTTGTCGCCCACACTCAGGAGCTTGTTACACAGGCTGCGGAAACTTTCAGAAAGCTCTGGCCCGAAAAGAATGTTGGACTCTACCTTGAAGGGCGCAGAGAAGAAGGCTATATCATCTGTGGAACAGTTCAGAGCATAGCTCTCCACCTCGAGGATTTCGGCGACGAATATTTTGACTATGTGATAATCGACGAAGCCCATCATGCAGCTGCCGACACATATCAGAAGGTACTGAACTATTTCAGGCCGAAGTTTACCCTCGGTCTTACCGCAACGCCCGAGAGGACTGACGATAAGGACATCCTTGAGATATTCAAAAATACCGCCCACAGGCTGGATATTCAGACTGCGGTTGAGATAGGCGAGCTTGTGCCTGTAAGGTGCATCCGCATTAAGACGAACATTGATATGACAAAAGTCAGGTTCAACAGCATAAACTACAACATCCGTGATCTTGAGAGCAGCATATATGTTCCCGACAGGAACAGGCTCATCGTGGACACATGGCTCGATTATGTTAAGGACAAGCGGACTGTGGTATTCTGCGCCTCTGTTAAACATGCGGAAGAAATTGCCGGACTTTTCAGGGAAAGAGGAGTCAAGGCTGCGTCGGTTTCCGGCGGAATGAAATCGAGCGAAAGAAAAGAATTTCAGGACAGGTTCGTCAGCAGGGAAATCACCGTACTTTGCGCTTGTGATCTTCTCAACGAGGGGTGGGACTGCCCGGAGACGGAAGTCCTGTTCATGGCAAGGCCGACCATGTCAAAGGTTCTCTACACTCAGCAGCTCGGCAGAGGCATGAGGCTTTCCGAAGGCAAGAAGGATCTGATGGTATTCGACTTTGTAGACAACGCAAGTCAGTACAATATGCCTATGTCGCTTCACAGACTGTTCAGGCTGAACGAATACAGGCCGGGTCAGTACGCAGCCGCATCAACAAAAGACAAAAAAGCAGACGATGAGCTCTACCGCAGGGGAGAAAAGCCCGAGGCGATAATCGACTACCCTGTTGATGCTTCCGATTACGAGATTGTTGACATATTCAACTGGCAGGACGAGGCTGCGGGAATGATCTCACAGATGGAATTCGTTAGGCGTGTTGATGTTCAGTCGGAGACTATAGAGAAGTATGTAAGGGACGGAAAGCTTATCCCCGACCTCATAGTGCCGATGAGCGAGCACAGGCAGTTCAAATATTTCAAGGAGGAGACACTCCGAAAGTATGCGGAGGAATACGGCTGGAAGCTTATTGACGACTCCAACCGCAAGGATCTTTTCATGGATATGATCCGTCAGATGGACATGAGTTACTCCTACAAGCCTGTATTTATCAAAGCGGTACTTGAACATGCCGACAAAGACGGCAGAGTGAGGCTTGATGAAATTGCATCATACTTCCGCTCGTTCTATGAGGGCCGCAGAAATGCAGGACTTACTCCCGAAAAGAAAAACAGCATATTCGCAAAGGGCGGATACACTGACACTGAGGCTGTACGCAACATTCTCTCAAACCCGTTCAAACGTTTTGAGGACATGAACATGATGCACCACACAAAATCGCTCGGCATCATTCAGGTTGACTCCGCTGTCTGGAAAAAACTCACGGAGGAGGATTTTGCTGACATAAGAGATATTTGCGAGAAAAAACTAGACGGATATTTTGAGAGGCTATAGACCCTTGCCGAGATAAGCCAGTCCGATCCGTTCTATTTCATGATAGTGGCTCACGAGAGTCAGAATCTCTTTGCCGATAAGGATACAGCCAACAAAACCCTCGACCGTTTTGAGAAGTCTGTCAAGATCGAGCTGCCTGAAAACATGGCGTTCCGTCTCATGGCTCAGGCAATGAAAAAGACCGATGACCCCGTGCTCCTGCCAAAATGGATAAAATATAAAAACAGCATGAATGATGAGCTCATAACTGTGCGGAGCACTATCTCTGCCGCTTCAAAGAAGATAACCGGGCTCAGCCAGAAGACAGCTCTCTCCGACTCTGAGCTTCAGGAAATAGTGCCGATTCATCCCTATGCTGCCCTCATACTCAAGAATATCGCAGTGATGTTCAACTCCAACCAGCGCAGCATGTTTGACTTCATCATCAGCAACGATATGACCGATGCCAAGGGGTTCAAGTGGTATATCAACAACTATGGCCCGATGGATGATGACTTCAATCTGCTGACAGTAGACCTTCTTTGGGACTTCTTCTATGAGAAAGGCCGGTCAGGACTCAGCGATGATGTGCGCGGTATCCTCGATAACTACACTCTGCTCAAAAGTGAGAAGCTCCTTCCCGATGAGCAGCGTGTCATGAAGACTGTTCTGCTGCTTCAGGCGGTATCCATGCGTGTTTCCGGCAATGAGCTCCTTGTGCCGAGCGCCCGGAATATCGACCTTGCTTTCCTCGGAACAGACTGGAGTAAGGGCAAGCCACTGAATATTGCTTACGGGCTTATTGAAAAAGGTCTTCTCTTTGAAAAGCCTGTCGCAGGAGGCGGCAGCGAGTTCTGCGTGGTAAACACCAACGCAACCGATGATATCAAGAAATACCGAGACAGCGTGCTCAACGAGACCCGCACCCAGAGCCTTATCGTAACCGCTGAATTAAAAAATGCAGTCGCAATTCCAAGCCCTGTCAAGGCCCGCTACATAGTCTCGGAAACTGCTGAGAGCGGATTTACAGCTGCAGCAAAGAGCCTGCAGGACAAGTATTACCCCGAGCGCTTCAAGGTTATCGTTACCTTTGCAATGGACGATACAGAGGCGGCTAAGCTCAGAAATCATATCATCAAGCAGGTAAATGAGACCAAGAACGATATCATATTTATCGAATCCCTCGAACCTATGGGTCAGGACCTGAAGAAACAGTACATTGAGAACATGGCCTTCAGCAAATATCACACCGGCAAGGATAAGGCTCAGGCTGACCATTATCAGAAGCAGGCTGTGGCTGCTCTTACTGCCTGGAGAGATAAAGTCGGCAAGGGTGCGTTTAACATCTACACAGCTGAAAATAAAGCAGGAGTCCGCATGGCAACTCTCACCGACCTGCAGAATGCCCTCACCGATCTCAACCACAAGAAATACTACTATGGCCTCGAGCAGTATAACCTCAATGCCACAATGTACGGTGTTTATCAGCTGGCAAACGGTGCCGGCTTCGGCATCGAGGAGAAGCTTGCAGGCGCCTACCTCAATAAAAACAAGAACCTGAGCTTTGAGAATGCTCTCAGTGGAGCCTGGAAAGTGCCGAACTACTGGGAGGATCCCGCTAAGCAGAGCCTCGTGATTGTCCATGTCAAGAAAAAGGTTGATGAGATTGTCAAAGAAGGCTTTGATGGTCCTGAGGGAAAAGTCAGCCTGCTTAGAATCGTGGACGAACTCGAGAAAGAGCCGTTTGGACTCATGCCGTCAGCCCTGGCTGCTTTTGTGCTCGGCTTTGTCCTGAAGGAATATGCCGCACCTGAATATTCCTGGAGTAATAAATTAAATTCTGAAACCATGACTGTTGACAAGATGAAAACAGCCATAGCCAATGCCCTCCAGAAGAAAGTAAATCCAAACTCCAAGTATAAAGAAGAATTTATCGTGACCATGACCCCGGAAGTCCGCAGATTCCTTAGCTTTACTTCTGCTGTTTTCCGCATTCCTGACCCGGGTTCTGTCGAAAACGCGGGTGTTCAGATCCGAATCAGGATGAAAAGTCTTACATTCCCTATCTGGTGCCTTAAGTATATCCTTCCGGATGCTCAGCTTGAGAGCAGTGAGGAGCTTGTATCACAGGTGATAGATGCTTACACCGGTATTGCAAACACTGCCAATGTTGCCGGAGGCTCCGAGAGCGAGCTGGCAGAGAATATCGGTCGTATTGTGACCGAAACCCCTGCAGTTGAAGCTGATCTTGAGCGCCTGATGACAGGCGATAATTGCCGCAAGGGCATGCTGGCCTATATAGCAGGATATCGTGACGGCCTCCTTAAAAATCTTGCCGAGCAGATTGGCGACGGTGGAAACTACCTTGATGAGGTCAAGAGCAAATTCAGCGCAGTCGATGCCAACTGGGTGTGGAACACCTCCACAGCTGACGAAAAAATCTCCGATGTTATCCTTGAATATCAGATTATCCTTGAAAGCAGCAAGAGTCTCGGCAAATATCTGACTCTCAAAGAAGTTGTAAACGCCTGGAACAGCAAAACAAATCAGATACGCATTCCATGTGAGGCAGTCGCAAAGTCAACCGGTGACCTTGGGCCATTCCTTTGGCAGCTCTGCTATATCAAGCAGTCCGGCGGTCTCAGCGAGCAGAACAAGCAGAAGTTCTATGATTTGCTCCTTACCCAGCGTGAGGCTTTCGATGCATTCTACAGAAATCAGCTTCCGTACTTTGAGCAGGATGCCGATGCTTTCCTCGGTGACCTTGAAGAAGTGGAAAAAGCAGAGCTCTTCAGCAGCTTCCCATCCGGACAGTTCACCAAGTCAAGGACAGAATACTACAAATTTGTTCAGGCTGAGGTTGATAAATTTCTTCAGACGAGAGTAAAAAACAGCTGCTTGATAAATGGTATGAGAAGACTGACACCAAGACACCGGCAGACTGGTCTGACAAATATAAGACACCGATTCTCTGCATGTTTGATGATACCGAGCGCAGTACCGCCCGCAGCATGTTCCGCATTATCATGTCCTCCAGCCCGAGCGATACCGATGCAAAGAAAGCCCTTGACTGGATGGACGCAGCAGATTTTTATAACCGTCTCAAAGACGAAACAGAAAGAGACAGCTGCTTCATGAAACGCATAGTAGGCAGCAATTCTGTCCTGCTGAAGGATGCGAATAAAATACGTGCTGAACTTCGGAAAACTGCCGTCGAAAATATATATGACTGGATGGATAACAGTTCTATTCAGAATCAGCTCAGCAAGATGGCAGACAAGGAGTATAAGCTGAACGGATGTGAACAGGCACTCAGTATAATAGAAAATATGGATACCGAGCAGCTGAGAAAATACCTTAGAGAAAGAATTCAGGACGATTCAGCCTTCGGCCTTCAGATCCTGAAGGGTGAATAAGGAGAAATGATATGTATTGTAGTGACATACAATCCTGCTTTGACGAAATTTATGCATACTGCAGCGGTACTCCGACCGGTAAGGCACTTCTGGTAAACGCGGAAAGCTACGATGTCTTCCAGGAGATTCGGGCAAAACTCGACACAGACAGCAGCAAGCAGTGTCTCTATGTTTCCCGCAGCTGTCCGGAAGCAGGAATGCCTGATCTCGATGAAATACCTTCAGAAATAACAGGTTCCGGATGCCATGTACTGATTGGTTATTCCCAGGCAGCTATGCTGCGCAGCGCAGAGTTTGTTGATCAGAAGATAGGCGCTCTGCTTGAGCTGCCTGTCCACGATCACGCCATAGTTCTGCTGGATCATTGTGAGCAGTATCTGAAAAAGCATTTCGGCATTCATCCTGATATTGAGAAGAGAGTAATTCTTGTAGGCGGGACAGCATCTCCCCTGCCCCGCCTCCATCTTGCAAAGAGCGAAGATGAATGTATCGGTTTTAAACCACTCCCGACAATGAAGCGCCTTTTCAGCTATCTTGAGGGTCTGAATGATGAATTGATTAGGATTCATCCCGAGATTACTGTTAAAACCGAACTCACACCAAGAGCATTTTCCAAAGCACTTTACTCTGTCACTTCTGTTGACGGTGTTTACGATGCAATGAGAAAGAAATACTCTGATATTGCTTCCGGTACCGAAAAAAGCTACGGAACCGACGGGCAGTGGCATTTCCTTGCCGAAAAAATGAATCAGTATGGTTCTATTTCTGCCATAACAAATGAGATATTTGGATCAACCGTAAATCTTGAATCACACATCAGTGAAGTTATGGAAGAAGAAAGTCTCAATAAAATCTGGCTCCTGTGGCTTTCCATGAAAGTATTCGGAACAAAGGGCAAGCCATATCTGTCAATGGTTATGAAAAACAGTTCTTCCGTGGATGATTTCGAAGAACATGTTTACATGGATATATTGAAAGTAAAGTTTGATTCCCCTGAATTCAGGCAGTTATATATTGAACGCAAACGCCTTATTGACGAATTCCCTGAAAACTTAGCTCTACTTGATCAGTACCTGAGTAAGATTGGTATCTACAGTAAAAACTCCGTGTGGTATCTGACAAATAATACCGATAAAGAAGAGCTGGAACTCATGAGCTGTCTCAGCACATACGATTACAGTGAAGAAGAACTTTTACAGATTACCGAAGCAAGATTCCCCGAACTCAACCGTTATCTGCAGAATTTTACATTTAATTCAACCAACACAAAGCTTCCGGCTTCTGCCGAGTCTCTTTGGAGTGCGCTGACTGCTTACTTCCACCGGTACAAGCTTCAGAAGATTACCAATCGGATCTACCCGGAGCACATGGCCCAGGTAGAAGAGTATGCTGAATCAAAGCCTTATAACATGCTCCAGCCGCGCACATCCATCGTCAGCAAACTTGACAAGAAAAATTCTCAGCTTTATTTCTTTGACGCCCTCGGAGTTGAGTACCTGGCATATATTGTTTCGCAATGCGAACGATACAACATGATTCCCGAAATTTCTGTTGCGCATTGTGAATTGCCGTCTATTACCGGAAGGAACAAAGACTTCATTCACTTCTTCCCTGGTGGAGCCAGAGATATTAAGGATCTGGATGAGCTAAAACACCACAGTCAGATAATTGATTATCAGCAATGCAAGCTGCCGGTACACCTTTTCCGCGAGCTTGAAATAATTGACAGTGAGCTTCGTAAAATACAGTCAGCTTTAAGACAGGATCAGTTTGAGAAAGCCGTTATTGTATCTGACCATGGTGCGAGCAGACTCGCAGTTATCAATGAAAGTGAAAATCAGCTTTTAGAGCTTGAAGAAAAAGGTGAACACAGCGGCAGATGCTGCGCTGCAGCTTCAGACCCACATATTCCATTTGCCTCATACACCCCTGACGGCTATTCTGTTCTTGCAAATTATGACCGTTTTAAAGGCAGCCGTAAGGCAAATGTGGAAGTGCATGGAGGCGCAGCATTAGAAGAAGTTCTTGTACCGATAATTGTACTTACCAAGAAGCCTGCAGATATTGATATTTGTTTCGTTGATTCCCTGATAAAGCTGAAGGGTAAAGAACCCGCAGCTATTGTCGTTTTTTCGAATATACCTCTGAATAAACCCAGGCTTTCTGTAAATGGCCGGATTTACGAGGGTGAATTTGACGGAGACAGCCGGCATGCACGTTTCATAATGCCTGAGCTGAAGAGAACTAAAAACTGGACCGCCGACTTCTATGATGGTGAAAAAAAGCTTGCCGCTTCTCTGGAATTCCGCGTACAGAAAGGCGATACTCAGGAAGTAGACTTTTTTAAGAAAAAGAAGCTGACCCTTTAATCTCCAATAAGCAGAGGACCATATATGAGCATAGAAAATATGCAGACGCCTGAATTCGTCGAACGTCTTAAAGATGCATTTGACGAAATGGTCGTCTATAAAGATTTAAAAAAGAGCAATTTTATATCATCATTTAAACTTCCGTCATTCATGCGAGACTGGGTACTTAAAAGGTTTCAGGATGATGACGGTGAGATTGATGTAGATGCAGCTGCAGAATTTATTCGTGAGTTCATTCCTAAAAAAGAGGATTGGAACGATATTAAGAACCGACTGATGATGTACGGAGAAACCATCCAGTTTCTGGCTAAAATCTCTATAAATATAGATATTGGAACTCAGAAAATAACCTTCGAGCTTCCGGACTTTGGACTGGGCCATGATGAAACCATAATTACACCTGATGTTTGGGGTACCTGCAGCACAGAGCTGCTGAAAGCAGAAGAAAACTGGGGAATTGTCGAGCTTGGATATCAGTACCCCATAAGCAACAAAGAGCGTGGAAAAATCAAGCTGTTGGGTTTCCAGGATTTCTGCCCCTACATTGTTGATACAGATGATTTTAAGTATGCAAGAGAGGAATTTTCGCTGACCGAGTGGATTGATATCCTTCTTGGAGCTGTAGACTACAACCCGGCAGGATATGAAAGTACTGAACAGAAACTGGCTGTCATTCAGCGTCTTCTGCCGTTTGTAGAGAAACGTATAAACTTAATGGAACTGGCGCCTGCTGGAACCGGCAAATCTTATCTCTTCGGGCAGGTCAGCCGTTTTGGCTGGTTAGTTTCCGGCAAGGTTACCCGCGCAAAACTTATCTACGATATCGGAAAGAAAAAAGACGGTGTAGTTGCCTTCAGAGATTACGTTGCTTTGGATGAAATCCGTGAAGCTGAGTATATGCGCGACACGGAGATACAATCCGCACTACAGGCGATCATGGAAAATGGCTCCTATCGTTCTCCTGATAATCATGAAGTTAATGTTGATGCCGGTATCATTTTCCTCGGTAATATATCTTCTTCTGTAATGAACGAATACCAGAATATGTTTGAAGAGCTGCCGAGACCTTTTCACCAGCCGCAGTTCCTTGACCGCATTCATGGATTTATCAAAGGCTGGACTTTGCCGCGCATGACAGATGATCTTAAAGTTTGCGGCTGGGCTCTGAATTCAGAGTATTTTGCCACTATCATGCATGCTTTGCGGGATGATCCCGCTTACAGAGCAATTGTTGATGAACTTTTAATTCTTCCTAAAGGTGCCGATACCCGTGATACCGAAGCTATAAAGCGCATTACAACAGCATATCTTAAATTATTATTCCCCAATGTGCGCAGCGCAGAAGATATTGATGCCCGGAATTTCAAAAAATACTGCTTAAAGCCCGCCATGGAAATGCGTCAGATAATCAGGATGCAGATGGGATATACTGACGGCAAATACCAGGGCAGCATGGTGCCGGAATTTGCAATCAAGGATGTAGATGGAGAATGAAAAAGAAGATTATCGTAAACTGTATTTCCTGTGGAAAAGAAAATCTATCGAAAAATGAAACCGGTATAAACAAGAAACTTCTTGGAGAAAATATCAATAACTTCTATTGCCTTGACTGCCTGGCAGACTTCCTGGAAGTAACTGTAGATGATATTGAGGCAAAAATAGAAGAATTCAAGTCCGAGGGCTGCAAGCTCTTCGATTAAGCGCAAAGGAAAACGACACATGATCTACGCCGACAATGCCGCGACCACTAAACTTGATATTGACGCATTCGAGGCTATGAAGCCGTATCTTTTTGATGAATACGGCAATGCCTCGCAGCCTTACTCATTTGCCCGATCTCCAAAGAAAGCACTGAATGAAGCAAGAGCAGTTATAGCTGAATGCATTGGTGCAGAGCCTGAGGAAATTTATTTCACCTCAGGCGGAACGGAAAGTGACAACTGGGCTCTTAAAGGCACAATGTTTGAATATGGTGACAATCGGGATTTGATTACTTCTCAGATTGAGCACCATGCCATTCTTCATGCCGCTGCGGCAATTGAAAGGATGGGATTTCCTGCTGCTTATCTGCCTGTTGACAATAAAGGTATTGTTCTGCCTCAAACACTTCAGAAATATGTTTCTGACAATACAAAGCTGGTTTCCGTCATGCTTGTCAATAATGAAATCGGCTCGATAGAGCCAATTCGAGAGCTTGCTGAAATTGCGCACGCACACGGAGCTGTCATGCATACCGATGCTGTTCAGGCAATCGGGCATATTCCCGTTAATGTTAAAGAGCTGGATGTAGATATGTTATCCGCTTCAGGGCATAAATTTAATGCTCCGAAAGGCATCGGCTTCCTTTACATCAAAAAAGGCACCCCCATCAGGTCTTATGCTGACGGAGGCGCTCAGGAATACGGTATGCGTGCAGGTACGGAAAATGTTGCAGCCATTGCTGCGATGGCTGCTGCGCTTAAAAAGAACTGTGATTTGATGAAGCAGACTGCTGAAAAACTTCGCATGATTGAATCTGCTTTCTTACAGGTACTTAATCATGAAGAAATTGATTACATCCGGAACGGCTCTGATAATCGTGTCCCTGGAAACATCAATATATCCATCAAAGGAGCAAGCGGCGAGCTGCTTCTCCACAGGCTTGATCTCAAAGGAATCTGCATTTCTACCGGTTCGGCCTGCGACTCTGTAAATACTCAGCTGTCTCATGTTATTCAGGCGATTAAAGTTCCTGCAGAATATGCCGAAGGAACTATCAGGGTATCATTCGGCAGAGATAACACAGTGGAAGAGGCTGAGAGGATTGCTGCAGAAATTGTTAAGGTGGTATCGTAAAGGTCACAGGGTTCTGAAAATATCTCATTATTTACATTTTCTTACATAATTATATTTCACCAAACATTAAAGGTAAAAGTATGAAAAATGCAAAGTGTCCTTACCACAACCTGGATATGGCTATTTCTTCTGAAGATTTTTTAGGAAATAAAAAAATAATCGGGCAGTGTCCAAAGTGTGAAAAAATCAAATATATATTTATGCCGGGAATGCTAAATTCAATAGTTATGGATGGCATAAGATATTGCCATTCTGATGTAATGTCAGATGCTATAATTAACTATGAGAAAGAGAAAGATACCGGCAATGGAGTACCGAAAAAAGATTTAACATTGCCCTCTGAGCAAAAGGGAAAAATATTTGAATCATCTGATTCAGAAAAGCGGTATAATTTTCCTATATCTATCAGCAATAAGAAAAAGCCTGATATCATTTTTACACAATCCACTAACTTAACTATAGTTGAAAAAATGCCGAAAAATTGTCTCACTGACTGGCATAGTCTCTTTAATGTTTGCGTTTCCGGCCTTGGAAATATTCAGACTTTAATGTATTGTGATAAATGCAACACAATATATAAAGCAAAAAATGGCAGATATTAAAATTATTAAAGATTGGGTCAGTGCAGAATATCTTAAGAGGGTATCTACTGCAACCCATCTTCAAAGTTTAAATAATACAAAAAGCACAGATAATATTCAACCTAAGAAACAACCTGCTTCGGAAACAATCTTAAAAAAGAACATTCCTCGGAAGGAAGGAATTCCCTACGAGAAACTGTCTGCTTACAAACAATCTGTCAAAAACATTAATCCTCCTAGGGAAAAAGTTCGACCTAAAAAAATTCTTCTCTATAACAATAGGCCTTCTTCCTGCCCATATGATACTCACAAATTAACCGCTGTGCCCTCAATAACTTGCGGATATATTTGCACTCAGTGCAATACATTGTTTATAAATTATGATTATGGCCTAAGCATTGCAAGTAAATATCAAAAGATTGGAGTTCCAGTATCCAATGAAAAAGATAAAGTAAATAAAAATGCATCCGCAAACTTAACCAACACCTTATCCGGCACAAATGATAAGCAGCAAAGAGCTGTTTCAGGCAATGAAGCCAAGTCTTCAGTTCTTGCTGCAGAGGTGGGTGTCCCACTCTATGTCGGTAAGGGAATAATATCTTGCGGACGCCAGGGACACCACGTAGAGTCCCGAACTGCAATGATCTGTACACGCATGCTTAATGAGTATCCCATCAATGTTAACTACTGCCCTGAATGTGACATATATTTTTTAGATTATAATCAGTACTGCAATTATAAGAAAAAGCTGACAAGTATGATTGGAAATTTCAGGTTTTTCCGGACATCATATCATAATTGGAGCAAATATAACATATTTGAGCCATATCAGAATTTTCCTGAAGAATCCATCCCACATGAAGCCGGATATAATGTTAGCAAGCAGGATAGCTTATCTCCTGCTCAGCGAAGAAGGATCTTAATGCTTCTTATGCGGTTTGATATATATTCAAAACCACAAATAATAAGCTTTCTGAATCGGAGAATTAATCTGGCCGGCAATAATTCCAATATGTTCAACGCTGTGCAGGAA
>R21__coassemble_1399_pt1 | contig 16299 bp, 18 predicted proteins | sample R21__metabat2_high_PE_066 | metagenome-assembled genome bin R21
GTGCTACACTGCTCTTTTTGGCTGGTCACTTAATCCAATGTTCGGAGCTGCGGCAATGAGTCTTTCAAGTTTCTGCGTGGTTACTAATGCCCTTCGCCTGAACTTCTGTAATATATACTCAGCAAAAAGAGATAAAATTATGAAGTCTTCCGTAAAAACACTTGACACTCAGATTTTCGATAGTAATATTAATAAAAAAGATAAAGAAAGCGAGGAAAATCAAATGACTAAAACTTTAAAGATTGAAGGTATGATGTGCCCTCATTGCGAGGCTACTGTTAAAAAAGCTCTTGAAGCTGTTGACGGTGTCACCAGCGCAGAGGTCAGTCATGAAGCAGGAGAGGCATTGGTTCATATCTCGGCAGATATTGATAATGCCGTGCTTAAAGCTGCTGTAGAAGCCAAAGATTATACAGTAGCAGAAATAATCTGATTCTGCTGAAGAGAATTATGAGAACAGCTGTCCTGAGCTTTTTGAAGGCTTTAGGACAGCTGTTTTGAGTTTTATTAGAGATAATATAGGCGACTTCACAGGTAACAGGTTTACTCTCTGCTATTTGCTTTCAACTCTCTGCATAGAACTGCAGAAAGTGAATGTGCGGTCTTTGTTTCATGTAAAGTTATATCAGCTTTCTCACTGTACCTGGCTCTGAGATAAAGACTTCGAAGGTCTGAAAGTTTCTCATAATCCACAGAATTCTTAACAGAAACAGAAATATCAAGAGATGTGTCACTCTTTACTATCGGAACTCCGCTTTTGATAGCAGCTCTGCAAAAATTATTATAGTATCTGCGTATCCTGCCTCTGTTTGACCTGTCAGTGATCTTGAGTGTATCAGCTTCAAGCGGCATTTGCAGTTCTTTCTCGGTCCATGTTCGGCTTGAATCGGATAAGCCTGAAGAACGTTTCATGGATGAGAATATCCATTTAAATACGAGAAACGCAATAGTGAGCAGTACGAAAGCCCCGAATATCTTTAAGATGATAAGTATTGCCGTACTGTTGCCTGTCTGAACCTTGACATTCTCAAGGGCATCTTCCGTAAGACCATAGACAGCAGTACCGAATTCAGGCATCTGCGCATCTTCTTTGGTATGGATAAAAAGCCCGGCAACGCTGCTGACAAGCTTAAGAACACCATAAATTATTATAGAGAACAGCATTATAACTGGAGATATTATATAGTTATAAATCAGTCCTCCGAAAGCTTTGGCAGCTCCAAGAGCCGGTTGTGTGCTTAAAAGAATACACAGAACAATAATTCCTGCAAGGAAAAGAATTTCCGATAAACCGTTGTTCTCAAGATTATCCTGCCTGAGTACTCTCAAGAGAAATACTGTCAGAACAAGATATACAATCCCAGCGAGAAATACCCAAGTATTTTCTCTGACAGCCATGATAAGTGTCAGCGCAGCGCAGATAACCCCGGTTTTAGGAAAAATATCCTCAAGAACTATGTATTCGGGATAAATACTGTTTTTCCGGATACATAAAGCATAATAAAAGACAATCGGCAGTAAGATAAGTGCAGAAATCAGATTTTCAGCTGAAATAAAAGGAGGGAGGAACACTGCGATTGAAAGATACTTCATTTTTTCGCTCTTACTGAGGATACTGAGTATCAGGCCGAAAATAAATGCCGCCGGGATTACTATGATAAGATTAGAAATATCAAAGTAAAATGAGAGCAATGAAGAAGCTGCGCACAGCCAGAAGGCAGAGTCGGAGGCAGTTTTGATACCACAGAGAACATGTTTCACAATTTTACCTCCATCATATCTGCTTGAAGGAAAAATACTGAGGCGTTGCTGTATTTTCCTAATCGAGAAGCAAAGTCGGATATCTCCGGTGTTCTCATTGGGGTGATTATCAGACAGCAGCTTGCATCATACTCCATTTTGAGAATATCACTTAACAGCGTTCCGGCTTCCTCATTTACAGATGTTTCGCTGAATCTTCCCAGCGCTTCGAGTATCCTTTCGAGGTGAACGCCGCCAAGTCCGGAACTAACATGCTCGAGTCTTCCTATAGAGGTGTAAAGGCAGCCGGTATGATAGAGCGCAAAAGGCACAGATTTCTGCGTAAGATATTCACACACTGAGCGGCAGAGCGAGAGTGAGGCTTCAATTTTATCATGGGAATGACTGTCACTGCTGACCGGCGGCATGTAAAAAATGAGATTAAGCTTGCGCTCGGTTGTGTGGTCAAACTGCTTTACCATAATGCGGTCTGACTGCAGACTTCTTGTCCAGGAGATTGCTCTTTGAGGTTCACTGCCTGTGTATTCCCTGAAGCCGGCAGTCAGGATAGGATCCTCATAAATCCACCGATTAACAGAATATTCCCCCATTATTCCTCCTGTCACAAAGGAAAGGTCAGGGTCATTTGCTTTTTCAGGCATGACTACAATTTCAGATGAACCCGGAAATTCATAAATTCTTGTCCTGATTCCGAGAAAGTCACCTACAGACAAAGAAAAGTTTGAAAATCTATAGAGCCCTCTTGATGGCAGACTCATTTCAATATTGAAATTCTTCTCAGCATGCGGTTTCAGGCTCATGCCCAGGCTGTATTCGCTGTGTTTTCCATAAATTTCAAGAATACCCGGCATATTTTCAGCAAGCTCAAGTTCTTCAGGCACGCTGCACTTTGCTTTCAGCCAAAATACAGGAAATTTTGAATTGTTCCTGACTTTAAGCTCAAGGAAAAATTTTTTACCCGGTTCAACAAGGTAATCGGATGGCTTCACATCATAGCTTATTTGCCGACCGCCTTTTCGCAGTGAATAAGCTTCGATAATGATAACAGCAACTATGAGTATCAGAAAAAAATATATCATCTCATCTGCTCCAGAGGAACATCAACAGAACTTATCAGTTCTCTGATATAGCGTTCTGAGTCTCTGCGTGAAGCGTTTATTCTATGAGCAAGGACAGGTACTGCCAGTTCCTTGATGTCTTCCGGTATCACAAAGCTTCTGCCTTCAAAAGCTGCGTTTACCTGCGATGCTCTGTAGAGTGCGATGGCACCTCTCGTAGATACTCCTGTGAAAGATCCCTGTGATCTTCTTGTCTTTTCGATAATGTCCATCAGGTATCCTGCGACAGGCTTTGAAACCTCTATTTCTGCTGCTATTCGCCTGAGTTCATTTGTTTCTTCAGTCGTGACTGTCTGACTGACTTCCGGAAGTATCTCTATACCGGGCTTTCTCATAAGTACACTCAGCTCCTCATCACGGCTCATGTATCCCATGCTCAGACGCATGAAAAATCTGTCAATCTGCGCTTCAGGCAGTGGAAATGTTCCTCCCGACTCAAGCGGATTCTGCGTTGCCATAACAAGAAACGGCTCATCAAGCCTGTAGCTGTTTCCGTCTACTGTAATCTGCCTCTCTTCCATTGCTTCAAGCAGGCTCGACTGAGTCCTTGGTGTCGCCCTGTTTATCTCATCAGCAAGTATGATATTTGCAAAAAGCGGACCTTTCCTGAAAACAAAATCTCCGCTTTTTCTGTCATAAAAATTTATACCCGTGAGATCTGATGGAAGTATATCGGGAGTAAACTGTATTCGCTTAAAGCTGCCGCCAACAGCTCTCGAAAAAGCCCGCAGAAGCATTGTTTTTCCCGTTCCCGGTACGTCCTCAAGGAGAATGTGGCCGGAGCAGAGAAAACAGATGATAAGCTTCTTTATCACATCATCTTTGCCGACTATCACTTTCCCGCATTCGGAGATTATGCTGTCTTTATATTTTATGAATCTTTCTGTATCCAAGTTCTTTCCTCCATTTTTAAGTACGGTACTCGTAAGTCAGCATATCACGGCAATATGTGTCCTGCTGAGAGGTAGAGTTTGTACCATTCCTCACGACTGAGAGTGATGTCAGCCGCCGCCGCAAGATCCTTGAGATGACTGCCCGAAGCTGTTCCTGCAATGACCTGCATTCCTGCCGGATGACGCAGTATCCAGGCCGCTGAGATAACAGCCGGAGCAGCAGAGTATTTTTCTGCAAGCTCATTCAGCAGCAGATTAAGTTCTTTGTAGTCGTCAGCGCCGATAAAGCAGCCTTTCCATTCAGGCTTCTGGAACGGAGACCATGCCTGTATAGTCATATCATTGAGTCTTGAGTAGTCAAGGACGCTGCCGTCTCTGTCAGAAGATCCGGCGCTTGTCATATTAACCTCCATGCCGTTAGCTATCATGTTTGAGACAGGAATGCTCAGCTGCAGCTGATTGGCAGCAAGCGGCTGTTTTACATATTTTTTCAGCAGCTCAATCTGCATCGGCTTGTGATTGGAAACGCCGAAATATCTTACCTTTCCGCTTTTCTCAAGCTTCTCAAAAGCTGAAGCCACTTCTTCAGGCTCTGTAAGGGCATCGGGCCTGTGAAGAAGAAGTACGTCAAGATATTCGGTATTAAGACGCGAAAGTGAACCGTTTACACTCTCTATGATATGCTCTTCCGAGAGATCATAATACTTTCCGGAAATTATGCCGCATTTGGACTGTATTATTAAATCTTCTCTTTTAAGTGAACTGTCGGATTTCAGCGCTTCGCCGAAAACCTCCTCGCTTTTTCCTGCGCCATAGATATCGGCGTGATCGAAAAAATTAACTCCCACATCCAGGGCATCATGTATAAACTCTGCCATTTCACCTGCGCTTTTTGACGAATGGCGCATGCACCCTGCAGCGATAACAGGCACCTTCAGGGATGTGCTTCCAAGATTGATATATTTCATGATACTGCTTCTCCTTCACTGCGTTAAAGATTTCTGCTTCGTGCGGCTTAATTCAGGCTTCTTCATTTCTGTCTGAAGCCTGTAACAGGAGTTTACTACTTTGCAGCTCACTTTGCAAGCGGGGTAATCATGCACAGTACATTATCTTGGCAAACTGCACAATTTGAGCATCTTATTTTTTACAGCAAACAGAATAAAATTGTGGTATAATAAAAACGAACTGACCCCAAACCATTGATTTTTCAAGGTTTGGGGTCTTTTTTGTCACTAACCTGTCATTAGTTCACTTTCAAAAGTTCTATTGCAGACTTCAGTTCTTCCAGTGTCTTGTGGTTGTACACCCTGTTTCCAACATCCTTTGAAACATGACCCATCATCAGGTCAATGCACTTCCTGTTTGCACCTTTGGAATCCAGTATGGATTCAAATGTGTGTCTGCATTCATGCGGTGTCTTTTCTATGTGAAGGAACTGCATCAGGTCATTCCAGTATGTTCTGTATGTGGTTTGTGATACCTGGTCACCATTCACATTGATGAAGAATTCACTGTCTGCATCCAGGCGGTGTTCAACCAGGGGAACAATCTTTGAATGGATAGGAACAATCCTGTTCTTTCCTGCTTTGGTCTTCACACCACCTTTGAATGTTCCTGCATCCAGGTCAACATTGTCTGTCTTCAGTGTCAGCAGTTCACTGATTCTGAATCCTGAATAAAGGAAAATCAGAACAGTGTCAATCCATTCCACAGGAACAGAACCAAAGTCTTTTCCTTCCTGGTATTCACCATAAACTTTCCACACCTTCTTTATTTCTGCATCAGTGAACCTTTCCCTTGAAGTTTGGGGAATTGGGTCTGATGTCAGAAGTTCTGAATACATCCTTGTGATGACATTCAGTTCCAGTGCAAACCTGTCCAGGTGACCCCATAGGTTCTTGATTGCAGCTTGGGTGGAATAACCTTTTCCACAGAAATCAATGCAATCCTGCATGTGGTATGACCTTATTTCTTTGTATCTCATATCAGAATACTTCCTGATGTGATTGAATGCAGACTTCAGACTGCTTTGGTTTGCTTTTCCAAGTTTAGGTGCTTTCTTTTCCAACCACAAGTCAAACAGTTCCTGAAGGGTGATTTTTGCCCTGTCCACATCCCAAGGGTTCTTGTTATAGGATGCAAGCAGCATGTTTCCTTCTTCCCTGGTTGCGGTATATCCTATTGTTTCATAGATGGGATGACCCTTTTCATTCCATCCAACTGTCTTCCTGACCCAAAATGGTTTTCTTCTGTTTCCTGACAGCTTTGCAACTGACCCATAACCATTTGGATTTTTCACAGTCTGTCACCTTCCTTTCCATTGAATTTGGAAGGAAGAAATGCTATAATATTTTATTGATTCAGTGACCATTTCTTCCATCCTGAAGTGGTTGCTTTCTGACCTTCATCTGTTGCAGCAGGTGAAGGTCTTTTTTATTACAATTCAATGGTGGAAGGTGCAGAATCAAGTCCATTGTTCTGAAGTTCAATGAACTTTCCCCATTCTTTAGCAGTTCCCCAAAATGCAAGCATCCCTTTGTCATACTGAATGACAAGATAATATTTGTTGACACCTTTCATTTTGGATGTGGTCTTTGCTTCACCATGAAATCTTTCCATGAATCTTGATTCTTCCATTGCAGTGAAAGAATTGATTCTGTCCAAGGGCAAGGTCACCACTGTTTCAGGTTTTATCCTGGTAATGACCAATTGACCATCTTTCAGTTCCAGTGTGCAAGGATAATCTGCTGCAAACTGACTGATTCCTTCATAGTGCATTGCCCTGATTGGTTCTTCTTTCTTTTTCTTTCCAAACATAGTTTTTTCCATCCTTTCTTTATTTCAGGGTTCAAGGTGGTTCAAGGTGAATTGGTTCTTTTTCATCCACCTTGAACCGCTTGAAAGCCTTGATTTTATTGGGGTTTTGTGTGCTATCGGTTCAAGGTTCAAGGTAATCCCTATATATTTATTATATTTTTATAGTATATGTTATTTCACATACTACATTTTATATAAAAGAAATTCATAGTACCTTGAACCGCTTGAACCGCTGACCTTGTAACAATAGGAAAATAAAGGGTTTCAGGCGGTTCAAGGTGCTTTGGTTTACCTTGAACTTACCTTGAACCATCTTGAACCGATTCAGTGTACTTTGGAAGATTGGTCAGGTCATCCAGGTCTTCCAATGCTTTTTCTTTTCCAAGTTCATTCAGTTTAGTGAACAGTTCAAGCAACCTGACAGCATCTTTTCCAAACCGCTTCTGCACCTGTTCGATTGCAATGACATCTTCTGAAATCTGCTGTTCCTGGTCAAAACACATCAGTTCACATGGTCTGACATGGAATAGTTTTGACATCTGTTCAATATATGACCTTTTGATGTTTTCTACCTGTCCAGTTTCCCATTTGTTGATTGCAGCCCTGTTGACAGTTGGATGCAGCCTTTGACCAAGTTCTTCTTGTGTCAGGTCATGGTTTTTTCGCAACAATTTAATATATTCACCCATTGTCATAGATGGTCACCATCCCTTTCAGATAGTAGTGTTATCAAGATACACTGTATCTTGAATATTAACATATTCAAGTGTATTTTTCAATCTTACTTGAAAAAATATCTTGAAAATTTGAAAAAAGGTCTTGACAAGATACAAGCAAGTGATTAGAATGGTCTTATATCTTGAAAGCGTACATTTGAAAGGATGGGTCAGATGGAAAGATATTCAATATATGAAGGTCGGATGGAAGACCTGATGAAGAAAATCACCAGGATTCAGAACAAGTGCAAGAAGTTTGGATGTGACTTCCACTTTGAACAGGTCGGTGAAGAACTGAAGGAAGTCAAATGTCCTGATGGAACTGTTCAGAAGTTCAGATTCATCCTGGTTGAAGCTGAAGGAACTGCAAAGGTCAATGATTGGGAATTTGTTGCTTCTGTTGAACACACTTCCAAGGGGAACATCTTCAGCAAGGCAATGACTGATGTGGAAATCCCTGAAAGATACAGATGCAGTGACCCCTATTGTGAACACTGCAATGTTCACAGAAGCAGGAAGGACACTTTCATCATCAAGAACACGGTCACTGGTGACTTCAAACAGGTTGGAAAGTCCTGCTTGATGGACTTCACACATGGAATGTCTGCTGAAGCTGCAAGTCTGTATGCATCCATATGTAGTCAACTATTTCATTAAGGTCTTCTTCAAACAGAGGAAGAAATCTCAGTTTGTACTCTTTAGCCATTGATTCTCTTCCTTACTCTTGAAAACACCTCATCAGCTGAGTATCTCTCTGAATGCTCCTCAGCGTATCTGTCGGCTTCATCAAGCTTGAGCTCAAGCCTATCAGTCAGCGCAGAGTACTGCTCAATGCTCATCACTACCATAGTGCCGTAGCCGTTTTTTGTCAGATATACCGGTTCTCCGGATTGAATGACTATATTTTCAATTTCACTGTACTTGTTCCTTAAGTCAGAAACCGGTCTGATGTTAATCATAATGTCAGCTCCTTATCATTATTTTATCAAAATTTTATCATAAACCTGTTTATTTTGCAACAGATTATTTATCACCTGATAAAGAACCTCTTCAGGCAAACGATGTCTATGTCACAAAGGGCGATACAAAGGCAGCGGATAAACGAATGGAATATCAGCGCAGTGCCATGACCGACCTCAGGCTGCTCGGCTATGTCTCCTGGCTTGCTGTGGAACAGCAGTTCATACTCAAAAAGCAGTTCGGGCAGATAAGTAAGCTTACTGCCGATGCCATGAATCTCCTCGGCGCCCGGATGAATTCAGACAGGAGGAGAAACGGCAGCAGATAATTGCAAGAAGTATTCAGATGTGCTATAATCAAAGAAAACAATGAATTTTATTGAAGCAGGTGATTCGGATGGGTGATAAAATTGAATTTGCTGTGTTCTGCATTGAAAATGTAGCTCTGCGCCTTCATATGGATGCATCGGAAGTTTATACGGCACTTGCTGATAATAGCAATATTCTGTCCGGATATATTATGCCTAATTATGAAGCACTTCATACACAGGGAAAAGAGTATATCGTTGATGACCTTATTGAAGTGATGAAAGAGAACGGAGTCTGCATATGATTGTATACCATGGATCTTATCTTGAGATTGCTGCGCCGGATGTTAAGCATTCCAGGGATACTGTTGATTTTGGAAAAGGCTTTTATGTAACACCTATCTATGATCAGGCAAAAAAGTGGTCAGAGAAATTTCTGCACCGCGGAAAGCAGGTTGTGGTATCCTGTTATAGCTTTGATGACAATGCTTTTACTGAGCTGAAAGTTTTAACATTTGATTCATACTCCGAAGAATGGCTTGATTTTATTCTGAATTGTCGCTCAGGAAAAGATAATTCCGATTATGATATTGTAGTTGGCGGTGTAGCTGATGATAAAGTCTTTAATACGGTTGAATTGTTTTTTGACGGCCTGATAGATAAAGCTGAAGCTATTAAGCGTCTGAAATATGAAAAGCCGAATCTGCAGATTTGTTTCCGCACGCAGTTTGCAATTGACAGATATCTGAGATTTGAAGGGAGCGAATGATTATGACAGCAAATGCTGTGCTTCTTCAGAAAAAGTATGCCCGAATCATCGAATGCTATGCTGAAAAATATAACATTTCTCCTGAAGCAGCAATGGAGAGATTCTATAAGTCTGATCTTTATCACGAGGTTGCCGAAGGAGTCTCAGATCTTCACTGCATGAGTGATGATTACCTTGCAGAGGAACTGCATAGTGAGTGGAGAGAAAAACAGATACTGTAGCAGATGATGATGAAATATTCCGTCAGTAGTTCGGAACATGACAGATAATCTATGAAATTTATGGACATATTCAATTCCACTTGTAAATGTCCATTGATGATGAGGATTCGATTGAATGGGTAGGCTGCGGTCGCTTGGCGGACATAGTAATAACGCAGCTTGTGTGGGCAGTCTGAGAGCTGCAATGGCAGCAATGCCAATAATGACAATAACTCTGTACACCCGCATAACTCCGATATCGTGAAGTCCTCCGTGTGTACAACCGCCGATGAGCAGACTTTCGAAAGATAGTCTGCTTTTGCGTTATATATGGCTGACTGCATTAAGCGCATAAGGCGGCGGAAAAGAGATTATGCCATCTTTTTTATCTTGCAAACAGTGCAGTAAAGCTGTATAATAGTGTGGTTATTAACGGCAGCCCGGCAAAGGATAAGACGGATATGCCGGAGGGAGGACAAAATCAGAAGATGAGTGAAAAGAAAAGAAAATTATTTGTAAGGGTAACTGCAATTATCCTGGCGGCAATAATGATACTTTCTGTCCTGACAGCTGCACTCCTGAACTGAGACCGCTAAAATAAATTAAATGGGGGATTAACAGTAATGGCAGATAAAGGCAAATATTATCTCACGACGGCTATAGCTTACGCAAGCGGAAAGCCGCATATCGGAAATACTTATGAGATCGTTCTTGCAGATGCTGTAGCAAGATTTAAACGTCAGGAGGGATATGACGTATTCTTTCAGACAGGAACCGATGAACACGGACAGAAGATTGAAGAGAAGGCGACCGATGCTTCTCTCACTCCAAAAGCGTTCGTCGATAAAGTCTCCGGTGTCATAAGAGAAAACTGGGATGTAATGAATACAAGCTATGATAAATTTATCAGGACAACAGATGATTATCATGAGCGTCAGGTGCAGAAAATATTTAAAAAGCTCTGTGACAAGGGCGATATTTATAAGGGTTACTATGAGGGACTCTACTGTACACCCTGCGAATCGTTCTTTACCGAATCACAGCTTGTAGATGGAAAGTGTCCGGATTGCGGCAGAGAAGTAAAGCCTGCTAAGGAGGAAGCATATTTCTTTAAAATGAGCAAATATGCTGACAGATTGATACAGTATATAAATGATCATCCTGAGTTCATTCAGCCGCCGCAGAGAAAGAATGAGATGATGAATAACTTCCTTCTCCCGGGACTTCAGGACCTCTGCGTTTCAAGAACAAGCTTCAAGTGGGGAATACCTGTTGACTTTGATCCAAAGCATGTGGTTTATGTGTGGCTCGATGCTCTCACAAACTATATAACCGGAATCGGCTATGATGCTGATGGAAATCACAGTGAGCAGTTTAAAAAGTTCTGGCCCGCAGATCTCCATCTCATCGGTAAGGATATAATCAGATTTCACACAATCTACTGGCCCATATTCCTTATGGCACTTGATATTCCGCTCCCAAAGCAGGTTTTCGGTCATCCGTGGCTTCTTCAGAATGGCGATAAGATGAGCAAATCCAAGGGAAATGTTATCTATGCCGATGACCTCTGTGAGCTTTACGGAGTCGATGCAGCAAGATATTTTGTACTTCATGAAATGCCATTTGAGTCAGACGGAACAATCACATGGGATTTAATGACGGAGAGGACAAATTCCGATCTTGCAAATACTCTCGGCAACCTTGTAAACAGAACAATTGCAATGAGTAATAAATATTTCGGCGGAATCGTGGAGAATACAAAAGTCTGCGAACCTGTCGATGATGATCTTAAAGAAACAGTGCTCTCTGCAAGAAACAAAGTTACGGAAAAGATGGATAAGCTCAGAGTTGCCGATGCCATTAGCGAGATATTCTCCGTCTATAAGAGATGTAATAAATATATAGACGAGACCATGCCATGGGCTCTTGCAAAGGATCCCGATAAGCAGGATAGACTCAAGACAGTTCTCTACAACCTCATTGAGAGTATCTGTATAGCCACAACTCTGCTCAAGCCGTTCCTTCCCGATACAGCTGATAAGATATTTGCGCAGTTGAACACTCAGATAAGGGATTTCGATTCACTTGAGAGCTTCGGACTTTACCCCAACGGCAATAAAGTAACCGAGAAGCCTGAGATACTTTTCGCGCGTATTGATCCCAAGGAGATGGATGCAAAGATAGAGGAGCTTATGCAGAAGTACGCCGTGGAGCCTGAGCAGGAACCTGTGCCCGAAACTCCAAAGATTCAGTTTGATGACTTTGCAAAGGTTGAGATGACAATCTGTGTTGTCAAGGCTTGTGAGAAGGTTAAAAAGGCTAAGAAGCTCCTCAAATTTACTCTTGACGACGGAACGGGTGAAAGAACAATCGTTTCAGGCATTGCAAAATGGTATCAGCCTGAGGACCTTGTCGGAAAGCACATTGTTACTGTCACAAATCTTGCGCCAAGAACACTTTGCGGTATTGAGTCAAACGGCATGATCCTTTCGGCTGAGATTGATGAAGATACTGTGCAGGTCATCATGGTTGATGAGAGCATTCCTGCAGGAGCAAAGCTGTCATGATATTTGATTCACACGCCCATTACGATGACGAGCAGTTTGATGATGACAGAGATAGACTTTTAAGTGAAATTCTGCCTTCAAAAGGTGTTATCGGCGTTATAAATATGTCAGCAAGCTTTGAAAGCATAGCTGAAACAGTGAGCCTCACAGAAAAGTATCCCTATTTTTATGGAGCTGTCGGAGTCCATCCCGAAAATGCTTTAAATCTTCCCAATGACTGGCTGAAGTGTGTTGAGGATGCCTCAAAGAACGACAAAATAGTTGCAATCGGTGAGATTGGACTCGATTACCATTGGGAAGATGCATGCCCAAGAGAGCTACAGAAAAATGTCTTTTCAAGGCAACTTGAATTGGCAAACTCTTTGAAACTGCCTGTATCGATTCATGACAGAGATGCTCATGGAGATATGATGGATATTTTACGAAAATATCGTCCAAATGGTGTTGTTCATTGTTTTTCAGGAAGTGTAGAACTTGCAAGAGAGACATTGAAGCTCGGATTGTATATAGGAATGGGTGGAGTCATCACTTTCAAAAATGCGCGGCACAGCGTTGAGGTTATCAGAGATATGCCGCTTAACCGGCTGCTGCTCGAAACTGATGCTCCGTATCTTTCTCCGGTTCCTCTGAGGGGCAGAAGAAATGATTCTTCAAATATAGCTTATGTTGCCTCTAAAATAGCTGATATAAGAGGTATTTCAGCTTCAGAAGTATTAAGAATTTCGCGTGACAATGTAAGAGAACTTTTTGGTGTATGATTCAGAGTTTATTATAAATCAAAGAAAGGAAAGTTGTAAGTGTATAGAATAGTAAGGAAAGAAGCATTAAATCCTACAGTAACACTTATGGAGATTGAAGCTCCCCTTATTGCAAGAAAAGCAAAGCCGGGTCAGTTTATCATTCTCAGAGTTGATGAAGATGGTGAAAGAATACCGCTCACTATTGCAGGATATGACAGGGACAAGGGTTTTGTTCGCATAATTTTCCAGATAGTCGGTGCTACTACTGAAAAGCTTAACCACCTGGAAGAAGGTGAGTATATTCAGGACTTTGTCGGTCCACTTGGTGTTCCGACTCATGTTGACGGTCTTAAGAAGGTATGTGTTATTGGCGGCGGCGTTGGCTGCGCAATTGCTCTCCCGATAGCGCAGGAGCTGCATGAACTTGGTGCCTCTGTCACCTCTATTATTGGTTTCAGAAATAAAGACCTGCTGATTCTTGAGGATGAATTCAGGACAGCTTCAGATAAAGCATATGTCATGACTGATGATGGATCATATGGCACTCAGGGAAATGTTACTGCTCCGCTCAAAGAAATGCTTGCAAGCGGAGAAAGATTTGATGAAGTCATTGCCATAGGACCTCTTGTAATGATGAAGTTTGTAGTCCTTGCTGCAAAAGAATACGATCAGAAAACTGTGGTTTCCATGAACCCTATAATGGTGGATGGAACCGGTATGTGCGGCGGCTGCAGGCTGACTGTCGGCGGGCAGACTAAATTTGCCTGTGTTGATGGTCCTGATTTTGATGGATTCGAAGTAGATTTTGATGAAGCAATGAGCCGCTCAAGAAGTTATGCAGAATTTGAGCGAAAAGCTTATGAGGAAACCTGCAATCTGTTCAGGAAGGAGGTGCACTGATGGCTGTTAAAAGAAATATGCGTCTTACCAAAAATCCGATGCCTTCACAGGATCCAATGGTGAGAAATAAAAACTTTGAAGAGGTTACCTTAGGCTACACTGAGGAAATGGCAGTTGATGAAGCTCAGAGATGTCTTAACTGCCCAAAGAGACCGTGCGTCTCAGGCTGCCCGGTCAATATTGCAATTCCCGATTTCATAGCAAAAGTAGTTGAGAGAGATTTTGAAGGAGCATACCAGGTAATCAACCAGTCGTCGTCACTCCCGGCTGTGTGCGGACGAGTGTGCCCACAGGAGTCCCAGTGTGAGGGTAAGTGCGTAAGAGCTGCAAAAGGTGAAGCTGTCGGTATCGGAAGACTTGAGAGATTTGTTGCAGACTGGCACAATTCTCATTCTGTAGCTTCCGTTTTGGTTCCGCCTTCAAATGGACATAAAGTAGCGATTATAGGTTCCGGTCCTGCAGGACTTACTTGTGCCGGTGATCTTGCAAAACTCGGTTATAATGTCACGATTTATGAGGCACTTCATCTGGCCGGTGGTGTACTTGTCTATGGAATTCCTGAGTTCAGACTGCCTAAGGCTATAGTCCAGAAGGAAGTTGATAATCTTAAGGCACTCGGGGTTAAGGTTGAAACAAATATGGTAATTGGTCGTGTTCTTACTATTGAAGAGTTAAAGACCGAGTTCGGTTATGAAGCAATCTTTATAGGAACGGGTGCAGGTTTGCCAAGGTTCATGAATATACCTGGAGAGAACTTAAAAGGTGTTTATTCCGCAAATGAGTTTCTCACAAGAAGCAATCTTATGAAAGCTTATCGTGGTGATTCCACAACCCCTATACAGCATGCAAAAAATGTAGCTGTAGTGGGAGGTGGCAATGTTGCTATGGATGCCGCCAGAACAGCAAAGAGACTTGGCGCCGAAAATGTATATATCGTTTACAGGCGTGGAATGGCAGAGCTTCCGGCAAGACTCGAAGAAGTTGAACATGCTCAGGAAGAGGGCATTATCTTCAGGACACTTACTAATCCTGTAGAGATAATTGCTGCCGATGAGACTGATAAGAGAAGTCCTGATTACGGTTGGGTAAAAGCTATTAAATGCGTAGAGATGGAACTTGGTGAGCCTGATGCTTCAGGGAGAAGAAGACCTGTTGCTAAAGAAGGCAGCGAGTTTGTGCTCGATATGGATTGCGTGATTATGGCTCTTGGAACATCTCCAAACCCGCTTATTAAGGCTACTACTCCGGGTCTTGATACAAAGAAGTGGGGCGAAATAATCGCCGATGAAAATGGCCTTACATCAATGGAAGGTGTTTATGCAGGAGGCGATGCTGTTACTGGTGCTGCTACTGTTATCCTTGCCATGGGCGCTGGCAAAACTGCTGCAAAAGCAATTGATGAGTACATAAACCAAAAATAAACACAAAATGCGAAGTGATCAGCTCCATTCTATCTGAACGAGGCTGATCACTTTTTTCATTTCGATATTTCTTTCATAACTGCTTTTCCAAAGCCATATTTTTCACAGTCATCTGTAATATACTTAGCAGCTGTTAAAGCCTCCGGTGAACCATTTCCAATAGCATAAGATATCCCGGCATATTCCAGCATATCTACATCATTTCCATTATCACCAATAGCCATACAGAAATTTCTGTCAATATTTAAGTGCTCACATAGGGCTTTAAGAGCCTGACCCTTAGTTGCCCCGGCAGCATTGATTTCAAGATTATCCGGTATTGAAGAAGTAAGCTTCAGTCCATCAATCTTCCGCAGCTTATCTTTTACTTTTTCCCGGATTTCAATTGGGAGATAGGGAAGATTTATCTTTTCAGCTGACAATTTGTGTTCAGAAAAGTATTCTTCAAGGCTGTCAACAAACACATATTTTTTGGTTGTAAAGTGAAGCTTGTCTTCAGGAAAATGAAAATATTTCTCAGCTTTTTCAGGGTTTCCTTTCGCTGTATAAGCCTGACCGGAAGAATATATTTCTTTGTAGATATCAAATTTATTTATTGCTGATAAAACCTCCGAAATCTTCTCAGGAGGAATATATGCCGAATAGATAATTCTATTCTCACTGATATCTTCAACAGCAGCACCATTGCATGTTATAACATAACGGAGATTCCTGAGAGAAGCTATCGAATCAGGAAGGAAAGAAAGCAGCCGCCCGGTGCAGGGAACGATAAGAATTCCCATTTCTGTTGCTTTTTCAATTGCCTCACGATTCTCCGAAGGAAAATCTTTATGAGCTATTATAGCAGTTCCGTCAAGGTCAAAAGCTATCAATTTTACAGATACCATTAAATTACTTTCTCCTGTATATGTGGTTGTCAATAGAGTTGAATGATTCCAGCACTATTCAGTTATACCATTCTTTGCTTGTTAATAACGCAGGTTTTATGTAGAATCTGACTGCCTCATAATTATAGTAACGAAACAGATAAAAATCAACTGAACCGTCAAATTTTACTAAAAGTCTAACTTATTAACGAAATCCCAAAAACATCCCCTATACAAAGCAGTCAAGATCCAGGAAAACAA
>R21__coassemble_1410_pt1 | contig 16206 bp, 11 predicted proteins | sample R21__metabat2_high_PE_066 | metagenome-assembled genome bin R21
TAATACAGCCACAGGGTTAAGAAAGAGACCTGAGGACAGAGAAACACTGAACATCATATCGGATCCGATGAAGACGGGATCCGGTCCTAAAAAGAAAGAAAAAAGTTTATTTCTCCTCCGAAATCCTCCTACTGAAGCTGAAGGCTTCCTGCTGCATCAGGTTTCAAACCCTTTATTCAGAGTACGCGTTGTGAAAAATCCACACCTTATATAAACAGAAAGCTCCGGTTACGGGGCTTTTTGTTTTTCTGCTCTTCTTCACAAATTGACTGACCATCAGGCCTTCTGATGTTTTTCGGTTAAACATCATGATGTTTTTAATGGCCTGAAGTTTTTGTTAAACAGTATGATGTTTTAGGTAAATATTTTGATGTTTTAAATAGCTTGCTGTTTTTGCAGCTTGCTGTTTTTTGCAGCCTGATGCTTCGGCTTGTCAGTATTTCCGGCAGTTTGCTGTCAGACAGGCCACGGCTTCTTTCAAAATTCTTGACTTATGGGAATATAAGCGATATAATCATGGACAGTCGGGAAAGCCGGACGGCAGCGGAAGGTTTATTTCAGCTGAAGCTAATAAAGCTTAAGCTAATAAAACTTAAGCTGATTAAGCCTAAACTGCTAAAGCTAAAGCTGATAGAACTTAAGCTGCTGTGTACTGCGAAAATTCCGACAGATATATATTTACTAAGTGACAGGGGCGCCTTGCGCTGAGATGGCTCTTTGAGCCTGTCCCTCATCACCTGATCCGGTCAGTACCGGCGTAGGGAGTCATACCGTGCTGAATTTTCAGGCGGGCATCCTTGCGGGTGTCCGCTTTTTGTTATGTGCCTCAGCAGTTATGAAGATACGAAGTTTCACCGTTTGCGGGTTTCAGGATAAATGAACCCGCACCGATAAGAACAGACGATAAGATGAGCAATAAACATGAATGATAAAAAGAAAAAAAGCATAAAAAACAAGCTCCTCCCCTGCTGCGTATTTGCCGCAGCGCTGATAATATGGGAGGCATGCGTGAAGATATTTGACATAAGCCTCTACATTCTCCCTGCGCCGACAAAGATAGTAAAGGCCATCATCGAAAACTTCCCCACACTTTGGAGTCACTCGATGGTGAGCCTCGGCGAAGCCCTTGCGGGACTTGCGATTTCCACGGTCCTTGCGGTGATACTCGCAGTCTGCATGGATATTTCAAAGACCTTCAAGACAAGTCTCTACCCCTTCCTGATAGTCACCCAGACGGTGCCGGTCATGGTGCTGGGGCCGCTCTTCTCGATATGGCTCGGCTTCGGCATGGCACCTAAGGTGCTCATAGTAATATTCATGTGCTTCTTCCCGATAGTAATCTCCTTTGCCGATGCCCTCGGCCAGGTTGATGAAAAGCAGATAAACCTCCTGAAAAGCTTCGGTGCGAATGTATTCCAGATATACCGCATAGTGAAGATACCTTCGGGAGCCATAGGGCTCTTCTCGGGGCTCAAGGTCGCCGCCACCTACTGCATAGGCGGAGCGATAATCGGAGAGTGGCTCTCCTCAAGCGCAGGACTCGGTTACTACATGCTGAGGGTCAAAAACGGCTACATGCTCGACAAGGTCTTTGCCTGCGTGGTGATGATAATCCTCTGGAGCATACTCCTGAATCTCGCCGTGAGCCTCATCCAGTACCTCGCATTTCCTCATCTGAGGAAGAAAAAAATCTGACAGTCAGGCAGAATGTCACGGAGATTTTCCATCCTGTGACCCGATGCCATGATTCGGTCCCGAGCAAAAGGCAGCATAAAACGCGTTAACTGCTGCCGAATCTGCAAAACCTCGCAGCTCCGTAATTACGCAGCTGAAAAATGCAGACCGCTCAAGGCCGCAATATCGCAATCCAAAAAATGAAAGGAAACAGAAATCATGAAAATCATCAGAAGATTAGGCGCAGCAGCTCTTGCCGCAGCAATGCTCTTCTCAGTCGCAGCAGCTTCAGCATCCGCCGATGAGGAAAAAAAGCTCAAGAAAGTCACACTCATGCTCGACTACACACCGAACACCAACCACACAGGCTTCTATGTAGCGCTCGAGAAGGGCTACTATGAGGAGGCAGGCCTCGATGTCGAGATAATCGAGCCGGGCGACAATGCCACAACAACAATGGTAGCAGCAGGCAAGGCAGACTTCGGCGTATCCTACCAGGAGGATGTCACCTATGCCCTCACAGCTGAGGAGCCGCTCCCGATAAAGACAATAGCAGCGATAATCCAGCACAACACATCAGGCTTCGTTTCCCTCGCTGACGCAGGCATCGAGTCCCCGAAGGACTTCGAGGGCAAGGTCTACGCAGGCTGGGGCGCTCCGAGCGAGGAGGCTGTCATCGATGCAGTCATGAAGGCTGACGGAGCAGACATCAGCAACCTGACAATAGTAGGCGCAGACGGCTCAGGCTTTGCTTCACTCTCCGCAGATGCAGACTCAGGCAAGGTAAACATCCAGTGGGAGTTCTACGGCTGGGCAGTCATGAAGGGACTCATGGACGGCTATGACCTCAGCTACATGGCATGCTCCGACCTCGACGAGAGACTCGACTACTACACACCCCTCATCATCACAAACAACGACCTCATAGAGAGCGACCCAGATACAATCACAGCCTTCATCTCAGCCACAAAGAAGGGCTATGAATATGCCATAGAGAACGCTGATGAGTCTGCTGAGATCCTCCACGATACAGCTCTCCCGGATACAGACCTCGAGTTCCTCAAGGCTTCACAGGAGTATTTAAGTGAGCAGTATGCCCTTGACGCAGAGTGCTGGGGAATCATGAAGGACGAGGTATGGGACAACTACACAGACTTCATGTATGAGTATGAGCTCATCGACCACACAATCGAGGCATCCGAGCAGTACACAAACGAATTCATCGAGGCAGCTAATCAGTGATAAGTGGTCAGCGGTCAGTATTCAGTCATTTGTCTTTTGTCATAAAATGAAAGTGTTTTATCAATGAACAGTAACAGCGACAGTCCGAAACTCAGGATAGAGGACCTTACCCTCTCCTTTGACGGCACAACGATACTTGACAGGATTAACATAAATGTACGGGAGGGCGAGTTTATCGCCCTCCTCGGCCCCTCCGGCTGCGGAAAGTCCACGATACTCAATGTCCTCTCGGGACTTTTGAAGCCCGACAGCGGCACGGTCAGTGTGGACGGAGAGACGGTCACAGGGGTCAGCGGCCACTTTGCCTACATGCCCCAGAGCGACCTTCTCCTGCCATGGAAGACAATACTTGAGAATGTCACCCTCTACGGACAGATAAATCACAGCAAAAAAGAGGCAAGAGAAAAGGCGCTCAGTGAATTCAAGACCTTCGGCCTCGACGGCTACGAGAACGCGTATCCCGGCGAGCTCTCGGGAGGAATGCGCCAGCGCGCGGCCTTCCTGAGGACAGCTCTCTGCCGGGCGGACATACTCCTTCTTGATGAGCCCTTCGGCGCCCTCGATGTCATCACAAGAAACGACATGCAGGACTGGCTCCTGAAGCTGAGGAATGAGTTTAAGCAGACAACGCTTCTCGTCACCCACGATATAGAGGAGTCCATGTACCTCGCCGACAGGATACTCATCCTCTCCACAAAGCCTGCGAGGGTGGTCCGTGAGATTGACCTGAGCCGCGAGGAAAAGAGCCGTGACTGGCTCTTCGCAAACGGAAAGCTCAAGCAGGAGATTTTCGAACTCCTGAGGAGATAGCGCCATGCATGACACACATTTTCATTTTTCTGATAAGCTCAGGGAATATTTCCCGATAAAGGGCATAGCGAACGCAGCCTCCCCCGGGGAGTATGAGCTTCTCGATTCGTTAAAGAATGAGGGCGGCTTCCTTGTCAGCGCAGGAATTCATCCCTGGTATGCCGACAGGTATGATTTTTCTGACTTCAGGAAGTACCTTGAGAAAGCGGATTTTGTCGGAGAAATCGGCCTTGACAGCGTATGGTGCGAAACTCCTGCCGACATTCAGCTTGACAGATTCATCCGTCAGCTGCAGTTCGCCTCAGATATTCACAAGCCTGTGATACTTCACACAAAGGGCATGGAAAAGGAGATAGCTGACATCATAAAGGATTATCCGAACACCTACCTTGTCCACTGGTACAGCGCAGAGGAGTATCTCGATGACTACATCTCACTCGGCTGTTACTTCTCGGTCGGGCCCTCAGTCGGCATGGATGAAGCCGTAAACAATGTCGTGAGAAAAGCTCCCGCCGACAGGCTGCTTCTCGAAACTGACGGCCTGAACGCCGTGGCATGGGCATTTGACTGCGATGAATCAGAGGTTGACTACAGAAAGACCTTTGAGCGCAGTGTGCAGCAGATTTCGCTTCTGAGGGAGGAAGTCCCCCGCTTTGATGACAATGCTTCTTACGGTTCCGTCGGGTCGGGCAGGCAGTCGAGCTTCGCCCTCTGGGAGAAAAAGCTCGATGAAAACTTTGCGGCCTTCTGCAAAAATGCAGCTTCCGTAAAGGGCTGACAGCTTCCATAAGCCGCGAGCCTGAGCCTTCAGGCCGCACTGCAAATATTTTCAAACTAAAGAAAGCCTGCAGCAGAAAAATAAGCCGGAGAGATTCAGACCTCCGGCTTTCATTCTGCCATATTTTTCTATACATTTTAAAAAATACTGAAAAATATTTTTTGCCTACTTTTATTTTGCTCTTTATTGTGATAAAATCTCTTCAGAAATTTTTCCGGAGGCTCCAAATGCAGAAAGTACCAAAAAAGACCACCGCGCAGTATGCGTTCATTCAGTTCATACATAACTGCACACTGTGCTCGACCCTTGCCTTTTCGAAGACCTTCCTTCAGGCAAGAGGCTTTTCCGACTCCGAGGTCGGCGTCATACTTGCCATTGCCGGCGTACTCGGCATAATAGTGAATCCGCTCATCGCTTCCTTCTCCGACAAGCATTCTGAGATACCGATGAAGAGCATAAGCGGAGTGCTGCTTCTCTCCTCTGCAGTCGGCGCGCTGCTGCTGATAGTTCTGCCGAATCTTTTCATACCAACGGCAGTTCTCACCATGATTCTCTACACGCTCTCAAGAATGCAGGGCACATTCCTTACAAGCCTTGCGATGGAGCATGTCTACGCAGGAAAGGATCTCAACTTCAGCCTCTGCCGCGGCTTCGGCTCCATAGGATATGCCGTCATGGCTGCCGTCATGGGCTACGGTGTCGAACTTCTCGGCTCATGGATGATAATGGCGGTGATACTAATCGGCGGAGTGCTTGACGCAGTGCTGATATTCACATTCCCGAGACCCGCAGATGACAGGGATTCCGTCAAGGGCAGAAATGATAATTCCACCGAGCAGGAGGCGATCGGTCTCTTCAGGTTCGCAATGAATAATTTCCGCTTTATCCTCGTAGTCTTTGCTGTAATTCTCATCTATGCATCACATCAGTTTATCAACACATATACCATCAATATTGTTGAAAGTCTCGGCTGCACCAGCAAGGAGATGGGCATCGGCACAGCTATAGCGGCCGTGGTGGAGCTTCCCGGCATGGCGATAGTTCCGTGGATGCGGAAAAAATTCGGAAACTCCGGCGCGCTTCTTGAGCTTGCCGCAGTGACATTCATCGTCAAGTCACTGATGACTGCCTTTGCTCCGAACATCTATGTCTTCTACGCAGCCCAGGTGCTGCAGTTCTTCGGATTCGCTACCATCATCCCTGCGGGAGTTTTCTTCGTGAATGAGCACATAAACGAGGCAAACAAGGTCAAGGGACAGTCTGTCTTTGATATGAGCCTTGTCATCTCGGGCATACTCTTCAATCTGCTCGGCGGTTTATTCTATGAGCATACAGACGTAAAGACAACGCTTCTCATCGGCACAGGCATAAGCATATTCGGCACGGTTCTGCTCTTCATAATCCTCGCAGGCTACAAAAATAAAGACAGAAAAGCCTGAGAGCGGAGCCTTACCGCAGAATTTTACAGCACATGGCCTTAATGCAAAGGTTCAAAAGTGAAGCTTAGAGGCAATGCTTAAAGGCGAAGTTCACAGGCAAACTTTGCTGCATAGTTTGCTTCATAGTTGTTTCACATAAAAGCAATATGCCTAATGACAACAAAATAAGTCATGAAAAATCCGGACAGCCGCAAAGCTGCCCGGTTCTTTTTATCAGATTTCCTTTGTCCAGACCTGCATCATGTTCTCGCCGCGGTTGCACCATACGTTGTAGGGTATGAGCTTCAGGGTGATGTCCTCTGCCTTCGGGCGGATGTCATAGCTGTAGAGCTGCTTTGAGGATGTAAGCCGCACTCCCTCACACTCAAGCGGAACTATTCCGCCAAGTATATCCTCTCTCGGGAGCACCTTTATCTCAGCATTTTTCTTTATCCTCACTGTCCTTAAATCAAGCGGATTGTCCTTCTGCTCAATGCAGTAGACTAACGGTCCTCTCTGCACTGCGACTGCGCCCTGATTCTCCCTCAAAAGGACATTTGCGTAAATCTTCCTCGGAGTGAAATCAAGCTCAAGCTCTATGCTGTCTCCGGACCTGAAGCCGCCCTCTATGTAAGCGTATCCGAGCTTAATCTCAGGCTTTATCTCTCTGCCGTTAAGCCTTATGGATGTATTCTCCGACCAGTCGGGGATTCTGACAGCGAGGCTTATGTCTGTGCCGCCGTCAAAGGTATAGGTGACTTTATTTCCGTAGGGGTAAGCTGTAGTCACATTTATCTTTGCTGCCGAGCCCTCAAGCTCAAGCTCTCCGCCGATGAAGAGATGTGAGTAAACCGTATCTCCCTCCTGAGAGAAAACATACCTGTTCAGCGACGCAAGAGTCCTCGCAATGTTCGGAGGGCAGCATGCGCAGCCGTACCATGAAGGTCTCACGGGCAGGACATGCTTGTAGTTTGTGACTTTTCCGTCATACTCCGGGTTTACCTCGAGAGGGTTGACATAGAAGAAGTTCTTTCCGTTGAGGCTCATTCCCGAGAGAACACAGTTGTAGAGCGCCCTCTCCATGACATCCGAGTACTTTGAATCCTTCTTTATCTCAAGCATCTTTCTTGCGAAGAACATAAGTCCCAGTGAAGCGCAGGATTCGCTGTAGGCCATGTCGTTCGGGAGATCATAGTCAGCGGTGAAGGCCTCTCCGTTTGCGCATGAGCCTATTCCTCCCGAGATGTACATTCTCTTTCCTGTTATCGACTCCCAGAGGGTCTCGCAGGCCCTGACAAGGCTCTCGTCACCTGTCTCCTTTGCGACTCCGGCCATTCCGGTATAGAGATATACAGCTCTGACTGCGTGACCGGTCGCATCCTTCTGCTCTCTTACGGGAGCCTGATTCTGGGTGTATGCCCTGTCGAGAGCATCGGAATTCCACACAACCCAGCCTCTCTTTTCCTTTTCTTCGGCATAGAGGTTCGGCTCTGTTCCTCTCTCATCAATGAAATACTTTGCAAGCTCAAGGTATTTCTCTTTGCCTGTCGCCCTGTAGAGCTTTATCAGAGCAAGCTCAATCTCAGGGTGTCCCGGGAAGCCTCTCTTTTTTCCTTTTCCGAAAGTATTGCAGATGCAGTCGACATTCTTCTCCATTATCGAGAGAAGTGTTGTCTTTCCTGTAGCCTCATAGTGGGCAACCGCCGCCTCTATCATGTGGCCTGCGCAGTAAAGCTCGTGGGCCTCCTGGAGATTTGTCCAGCGCTTATCCCTGTTGCCGAGAATGAAGTATGTATCGAGGTATCCGTCCTCCTGCTGAGCCTTTCCGATTATCTCTATCAGCTCATCCATGTCCTTCTCAAGCTCGGGGTCGGGCCTGAGCATCAGCGAGTATGAAGCTGCCTCAAGCCACTTTGCAAGGTCGGAGTCCTGGAAAACCCATCCGTAGAACTCACCCTCCTCAAGGCCTGCCGCCGCCCTGAAGTTCGCTATCGCTCCGCTCTTCTCCACTCCCGGTATCTCATCAGCAAGCACCTTTCTCTGATAGGGTATGACCCCGTCAAGAATAAGCTTCTGGTATTTTCCGAAAAAGTCATCCTTAATTGTAAAGCTGTTTTTCATTTTTGCACCTTTCTCAGGGTTTACTGTTTAAGTCTTCAGGCTATTATCATATTCTTCGATAAATTTATCGCATTTACTCAGAAGATATGGAATATCATCCTCAGCTGTAGCGAAAATCTCTTCAGCATTCATGTAATCATATCCATGGGCAAAATGATTTCTCATTCCACGTATTGCATTCCACGGAACATAGTCCGCTGTCGATTTTCTGAATTCATCCGACAGATTATTGGACAGTTCTCCTATCTGCATTATGCTCATTGAAACAGACCGATAATATGAGCCGTCAGATTTGAATACATTAAGCGAATCACCATATCTTTTAATATCATTTGCAATTTCAGAACAGTAGTATTTTATCTTTTTTATTATCTGTATATCTCTTGTGCTATACATCTATCCTCACCCTGTCCTCATAGTAATTCCTTGTGAATTCCTGCCGCCAGGGAAGATTTTTCTCTTCCTCTATCGAGTGCTCCGGTATCATATCGACCGGCTTGCCGAGCACACCTTCAATTTCCTGACGCACAGTCTCGAACTTCAATAATCCCCGTATGTTCCTCGAATCAACGACAAGATCAATGTCGCTGTCAGGTCCGGCTTCATTTCTTGCATATGAACCGAACAAATAAAACACCGGGACATCGTATTTTTTCCCTACAAGTCTCAGTCCTGTTTCTATCTCATCTCTTGAAAGTATCTCACTCACCGTCCGGTTCACCTCTTTTCTTTCTGATTATATACTCAAAAGGTCGGCTTTTCAAGTAATAAGAAGCGGACACAGCGCCAAAGCCATGTCCGCAGCAGGGATTACTCCTTCCTCATTACCGCCTCTATCTCCTCGATAGTCCTCGGAATGGCCCGTGTCAGATTCTCGCAGCCGTCCTCGGTGACGAGAAGGTTGTCCTCAAGGCGGAAGCCTATGCCCCACTCCTCGCAGTAAATGCCTACATCTATGCAGAATACCTCGCCGGCTGTGACGGGTCTCTCCATGTCTGTCAGGTCATGGGTGTCAAAGCCTACATGGTGGGCGCCGTTGTGCCACATGAGCTTTCCGATATTCTCAAATTTATCCATGAGACCTATCTTCTTCAGCTCCTCGAAGCAGTACTGCTTGACTATCTTATCGACGCTTGCCATCTCCATGCCCGGCTTTACTATCGAGAACATATACTCACTGGTGTTGTATGCGCAGGTGTAGAGCTGCCTCTGTCTCTCGGTGAATTTTCCGCTGCAGGGCCAGCCTCTGGAAACATCGCTGCCCTCAAAGTCCCACTTCGCTCCGACATCGTTAAGCACCATGTCGCCGTCCTCTGCCTTACCCATGTAGGAATCGTAGTGTATGCAGAAGTTGTTCTGACCTGCCGAGATTATCGAGTGGAAGGCAGGCTCAAGGCATCCCCGCCTTGTAAGCTCCCTGTCAAACTCCGCCTTGTACTCATATTCGTACATTCCCGGCTTCGATGCCTTCATCATGGCGACTATTCCGGCTCCTGTTATCTCGGCCGATTTTCTCATCGCCTCTATCTCGCAGGGCTTCTTTATGGTCCTCTGGTTCCTTATCTGAGGGAAAACATCCCTGATTTCGATATTCGGATAATCGGGCATTACCTCTTTCACAAATATATGTGACTCCCTGTCAATGTCGCCGGGCTCACATCTGTAGAGGTCGAGGGCAACCGTGTCGAACTTTCCCGACTGCATCAGCTTGTGGAAATATGCCCTGAACCCCGGCAGATACTTTGTCTCGGCGATGAGTCCCTTTTCGTATATCTCCTCAGGCTTATTTCTCTTTCCGGTCCATCTCTCCTTGAAGGCATCCGGCTCAAGGGTGAAGAGCATCTCGTGGGTCTTTCCGTCAAGCTTCTCCGCAAGGAGTATGCTCTCCTTCTGCTCGATGCCGGTCATGTAGACAAAGCTCCTGTCGGCATAAAAGCTGTAGAGCGCGTCTGCCGACTGCCTTATCTCTCTTCCTGCGAAGAGAAGAAGCACCGTACCGTCATGAAGGCTCTCATAAAGCTCGTCTCTGTTTTCTTTGAAAAATGTATTTATCATGTTCATCAGCTCCCATAACAAAAATATAACTGAAGTATACAATAACTGAAGTATATAACCTTAATTGCTTTCAGTCAATTAAATTTGTACGGGATTTGCAGTTTCAGAGGCTCCGTTTTCACGGATTTACGCCCGGATAAAAGGCTCCCGGAGGCGCTCATGCTCACGGATAAGGCATTCACCGAGGCTCTTGACAGGCTTCTCAGGTCATCTGCCTGTCAGTTAATCAGCTTCTCAGGCTATCGGCTTCCCGGTTCATCAGCCTGTCAGCCCTTTCATCGCCTTTAAAATTTCCCTTTCTCCGTGAGGTTGCCATAACAGAACTTATCTGCTATAATATCACCCGGACAATAATGACCAGAGGTTTTGTTTATGATGAATTCCGAGATAGCTGTTGACTTTGGAACCAGCGAAATACGCATATACGCCGACGGCAAGGGCATAGTGGTGAACGATGCCGACTCCATAGCAGTTGACATGAGAGATGACGCCGTTCTCGCAACCGGCAGAAATGCCCGCGCAATGACCGACCGCGCATCCGCATTTGTGCAGACCACGTCACCATTCACGTGGGGCAGAATACAGAACTACCCCATGGCTGCGCACCTCGTCAGCCGTCACCTGAAGAGGGTCTCCTCCGGCAGGATAATGATGCCCGATACATATATAGCAGTCCCCGAGGACCTGTCATCGGTCGAGAAGCAGGCGATAAAGGAAGTAGTCGGCGAATCGGGAATCAAGAAGATATTCTTCATAAATGATTCCGCATGCGCTGCCATGGGCGCAGGGCGTGACATATTCACCGATATACCTGTGCTTGTGCTTGATATGGGCGCATCCAAATCAACCTGCGCAATATACGAGAAGGGCGAGCTCATAGCATCGGGAGTGCTTCGTCTCGGCGGCCGTGACATGGATGATGCAATAGTCAGGATGGCAGGCATAAAATACGGTCTCACCATAGGCAGGCTCACCGCAGAGGACCTGAAGATAAGGGCAGCTTCAGCCGTGCCCAACACGATAGAGGGCTCGGTAATGGCAAGAGGCATGGACGCAAGAACCTGTCTGCCTGCAGAGCGTGAGATAAGCGCGGCGGATGTCAGCACAGCGGTAGCGGGAATACTTGACCGAATAGCGGAGACGGTTCTCGGCACAGTTGCAGTCCTTGACAACAGAGAGCTTGAAAATCTTCACCGCACCGGAATTTCCGTCACAGGAGGCCTCGCAAAGCTCAAGGGCATAGACTTCTGCCTCAAGCAGAAGAGCGGTCTCTCGGTGTTTGTCCCGTTAAGGCCTGAGCTCTGCACGGTAAACGGAGCGGCCGCGGCATTCAACCTGAGAAACAAGGTTCACCGCAGACTCCTCATAGAGTCGGCCGATGAAAAATAAATGAAACCAAACGGCAAAATTAATGTAAAAACAGCGGCGGCAGCGAAAATGCCGCCTTTTTTTGTGCTATAATTCCCCGGTAAACGTGAATTTCAGATCACCAAGGGGGTATTTTTCATTTTATGAAATCACGCAAGTCATTTCTTAAAAGACCGGCAGCAGCGCTTCTGTGCCTGCTCATGATCATACAGTCCGCAGCTTTTTCCGTATCGGCAGACGAGATAGCAGTCGAGGAGATAGTTTCATCCTCCTCCGTGTCTGAGGCGGCTCAGAGCGAAGACCTCTCTTCCGCAGAGCCTGCAGTCGGGGTTTCCGCCATATCGCCGGAAGAAGCTTCTTCGATTTCCGGCAACAGCACAGCTGAGACATCCTCTGATGTGGTTTCTTCGTCAGCTTCTGCCGCCAATGGAAATTCAGCCACAGCTGAAACTTCAGATGACACCGCATCCACCGACGGAGCGTCATCTGATGCCATGTCCATAGACAACGCTGATGCCGTAGTCATCGAAAATGAAACAGAAGACATATCTGCACAGACGGAAGTCACGGATACTGAAAGCAGTGTTTCCCGGACAGATTCAGAATCAGATGATGATGCCTCCGCCGACGATAACAGCTCAGAATCCGGCAGTCCCGATTCAGAGGAAGAAACCGAGGACGGTGATATAATCTCGGAGGATGCCCTCGCAGGCGACCCTGACTATACCTTCAGCGCCGTATTTACTGATGTAAACTTCAGAGCTTTTCTGGCTGAATATCCCGAAACAAAGGAAATATTCTCCTCCCTCCCGGATGATTCTGTTCTGACAGAGGAGATACTTGAGAATATAAAGAACATAAAGAAGCTCATAATCGCTCCTGCTGATGATACAGATTACAAAACCGACCTCTCAAAGATAGAAAAGCTCGACGGCATAACTCTCTTTGAGAACCTCGAGGAGCTGGATATATCCGGCACATCGGTAAAGGATTTCGATGAGAAAGCTCTCACAAAGCTCAAGACCTTCATAAAGGGTGAGATAACATCGGCTCAGTTCAGGGTCTCCGGCTATTCTGCGGTTTATGACGGCTCCACTGAGTTCAAGCCTGCTGTCAGTGTTTACTGCGGGGATACTCTCCTCACAAACGGCACAGACTACACCCTCACCTATTCAGACAACAAAAACGTGGGGACTGCCTGTGTGACAGTTTCCGGAACAGGAAGCTATAAGGGCGAAAAAAAGCTTTACTTTAATGTTTATCCGGCAGCCGCATCAGTAAGCGCAGACAATAATTCTGCCTCTCAGCTCACCGTCAATATCTCATCTAAAAACACGAGTGACGCAAACATAGTTTACCACATAGCATACTCAGTTAACGCGGATATGACCGGCGCATCCTATGTCACGAGCACGATAAAATCCGCTGTGATAAAGAACCTCACGCCGCTCACCACATATTACCTGACAGTTTATGCCGAGTACACTGACGGTACAGTCACCCTGACCGGCGCTGTCTCCCCCACTGCCACGGCATATGTAAAAAAGGACATCTCCACCCTTACCTGCCAGACCTCATCAAGCGCGGTCTACACAGGCGGCGAGATAAAGCCGGCAGTATCCGTGAACGGACTCACAGAGGGTAAGGATTTCACAGTAAGCTACAGCAGCAATAAGGACATCGGCACAGCCAAGGTAAGCCTTACAGGTATCGGAAATTATACCGGTACACTCAGCTCAAGCTTTGACATAGTGCCGTGTGAGGTTTCCGTAAGCTCAGTTGCCGATAAGAGCGCAGGAGCAGTGACGGTATCTCTCTCCTCAAAGAATCCCTCGGGTGTTTCCTATGTCATCATGTATGCCGACAACAAGGAGATGAAGAACTCATCCATCGTCAGCACATCCTCACTTACGGCTGATATAACAGGTCTTAACGCCGGCAGCAAGTATTACTTCAGCGCCTATGCAGTCAGCGCAGACGGAAAATTAAAGAGCTCATCGTCTGCCGTCACCTCATGGACTGTCCGCAAGACTACGGCCATCACAAAGATAGTCCTCTCAAAGACAAGCTACACCTACAACGGAAAAGCGAAGAAGCCGTCCGTCAAGGTCTACAGCGGAGATACTCTTCTCGACAAGAGCAGCTACTCTGTCAGCTACAAGAACAATAAAAACGCAGGCAAGGCAACCGTCACGGTCACCGGAAAGGGCTTCGTCACAGGCACAGTATCATCAAATTACCTGATAAAGCCGACAACCCCCACCCTGACAAAGGTCATAAACACAAATGAGGGCGGCGAGCTAACGGTAGAATTCACCCCTCTTCAGGGCGCCACCACCCGCATATACTATTCAACAGACAAGAATTTCAAGAATAAAAAATATGTGGATGCCGTGGGTTCATCCGCTTCCCTCACAGGTCTCAAGGAGAACACCACATACTACATCAAAGCAAGAGCATATGTAAAGTACGGCTCGAAAAAATACTGGTCCTCCTACTCAGATGTAACCTCCAAGAAGTCCAAGATATCCATCTCGGGAGCCAAGTGCAGCGTGACAACCAGAGTCACATACACAGGCAAGGCTCTGAAGCCTGCCCCGAAGGTCAAGCTGAACGGCAAGACTCTGAAAAAGGGCACCGACTACAAGCTCGTCTACAGCAGCAACAAAAAAGTCGGACGCGCGATAGTTGAGATACGCGGAAAGGGCAGCTACGCAGGCACCTGCGCCCTCGCCTTCTATGTGATGCCGAAGATTCCGACCATCTCCAAGGCGGCGGCAAAGAACGGAACCCTCAGCTTCTCCTGGAGCAAATCCACAGGCGCGGCAGGCTACGCAGTGGAATATTCCAAAAATTCAGACTTCAGCTCAAAGAAAACCCTCTACTATACCACCGAAACTTCAGGCAGCGTATCGGGCCTTGAGCTTGGAGTAAAATACTACGTAAGAGTCAGAGCATATTTCATGGATGAGGAAACAAAGGTATATACCGACTACTCAAAATCTGTGAAGTCCTCCCTCTCCTCCTCGAAGAACTATGCCCGGATAGCCACAGCCGGAAAGATGTACGCCTCCGACTCCACCGATTCCGAGGTCATCATGAACCTCTCTGTCGGAGACCTCGTGAAGGTCATCGACACCACAGGAACCCTCGCAAAGATAAGCTGCGGCGGCAAGACAGGCTATGTCTACAAGAGCATCTACTCCATGGGTCCCAAGTTCACAGGAGTGACCAACAAGGAGACAGTTCTCTACTCAAATACAAAGAAATCAAAGAAGCTCGCAACCCTCGCCGCCGGCACAAGCGTGTCAGTCACGGCAATCAGCGGTTCGATGTACAAGGTCAAGGTCGGCGATGACACAGGTTATGTGGCAAAGTCGGCGGTCGCCGCATCAATCTCGCCGTCGGGAAGCTCATCAGATTCGGCAGGCCTCACCGTCTACACCGGAAACCTCACAGGCGGCGCCTTCGGAATTGATATCTCCGAGCACAACGGATATATAGATTACACAAAGCTCGTCGGAAAGGTTGATTTCATCGTCATCCGCTGCGGATACGGAAGCGATTTCGCAAGCCAGGACGATAAGCTCTTCTCCTACAATGTGGCACAGTGTGAAAAGTACGGCATCCCCTACGGACTCTACCTCTTCTCTTACGCAGACACAGTATCAAAGGCAAAGAGCGAGGCTTCCCATGCGCTGAGACTTGCGTCTGCCTGCAACCCGACCCTGGGAATCTGGTATGACATCGAGTGGGACGGCATGCCGTACACCAAGTCGACGATAAACGGCATCATCTCATCCTTCTGCGACACAGTGTCTGCCGCAGGCTACAGAACAGGCCTTTACACCTACTGCATGTACTATAAGTCAAGACTTGTCGGCACAAATGCCCTCGACTACAAGATCTGGATGGCTCAGTACAACAACAATAATGAGCTTGCAAGCATCTCCTGCGCATGGCAGTTCACATCAACCTACACCATGGCAGGCGTGTCAGGCTACCTCGACGGAAGCTATGCCTACTCAAGCTTCTTCAGCTGATACCGGTAATTTATCCGGCTATGAAGCACGAAGTCATGAAATTACAAAGATATGCAGTTGTGAAGTTATGAAGTTTCGCAGTTACGAAGTTACGCAGTTACGAAGTTACGCAGTTACGCAGTTACGCAGTTACGCAGTTACGCAGTTTCGCAGTTCCGCTGAAGCAGAACCCGTATATTTACAAAGCTGAGCCTGTGCGGTTCAAAAAGCCGAAAAGCTTTCCGCATATGAGCATAAAACCAGATATGATACAACCAAGGACCTGCATCCGCCAAAGATGCAGGTCCTTCTTTTACATAAGCCTTAGATTTTCATAAGGGCACAATACCAAAACTCTTCGAGTATAACCCTGAGGAGGGCTTCAGCCTTCCCCTCCCGGGAAGATCCGGACGGATGTGGTCACAAGGTTCAGCCGGACACTTTCGGCTTCCATCATGCATGAATCCTTGCTGACAACTGCCAACTGATAACCGGCCACTGACAACTGACAACTGACAACTGACAACCGCCCTCATATAACCTTGAATTCCTGCCACTTCCCGGATCTGTATCTGAAGTGGAATATTATTCCCCTGATGCACCAGTCTGCGCACATTGCAAAAGCTATGCCGATAACTCCCATGTTGAGGAGAACCGCAAACACATATGAGAGCACAAGCCTGCCGCCTACTGTAGAAGCGATGGAAACTATCATAGT